>FTAQ01000056.1_pt1 | contig 6294 bp, 6 predicted proteins | sample 1639131 | NCBI WGS metagenome assembly FTAQ01 (sample SAMEA3914812, study PRJEB12502) | metagenome | biome: forest; material: soil | place: Canada | collected 2011-07-07 | depth 0.1 m | reverse complement strand
GGCCCGGATGGAGATCGCTCCGAGCTATCCCGCCATGCTGCGGCTGGCGGCGCCCGCGTGAGCGCCGAGACCATCGCCGACCCGCACGGCTTTATCCTGGCCAACACCCGGCTGACGGCGCCGCCGCATACGCCGGAGATCGAGCTCTACCTCGCCGACGAGATCACCCCGATCTGGCGCATGACTGAGGAAGAACTCGGCCAGATCGGCCTGCCGCCACCCTTCTGGGCCTTCGCCTGGGCCGGCGGCCAGGCCTTGGCGCGCTACCTGCTCGACCACCCGGCCGAGGTGAAGGGCAAGTCGGTGCTCGACATCGGCACGGGCTCGGGGCTGATCGCCATCGCAGCGATGAAGGCCGGCGCCAAGTCCGCGGCCGGCGCCGATATCGACGGCTTCTGCGCCGCCGCCGTCGAGCTGAACGCCCGCGTCAACGACGTCGAGGTGGATTTTGGCCAACGCGATCCGCTCAGCGTCCCGGCCCCGGCGGTCGACGTGATCTGCGCCGGCGACATCTTCTACGAGCAGCCGCTTTCCGATCGCGCCATGAACTGGCTGGCCATGGCCCGCAATCGCGGCGTCCGCGTCCTGCTGGGCGATCCCGGCCGCAGCTATTTCCCGAAGTCGGGCCTGGTCAAACTGGCCGAATACAGCGTCGAGACCACGCGCGAGCTCGAGGACGCCGAGGTCAAGAAGACGGCGGTCTGGACCTTCCCGGCCCTTTGAAAAACGTCATGGAAAGGCGTCGATGACCGAAGACGAGATGCGCGAGATCGCCTTGAGCTTCCCCGGCGTCGACGAAGGGACCTCCTACGGCCAGCCGGCCTTCCTGGTGAACAAGAAGTTCTTCACCCGCTATCGCAAGGCCGACGCCAGCATGGTGCTGATGGAGGTCTCCCTCGACGAGCGCGAAATGCTGATGGAAGCCGAGCCAAAGACCTTCCACATCACCGCCCACTACAAGGACTACCCTTCCGTCCTCGCCCGCATCGCCACCCTGCATCCGGGCTCGTTCAAGAATTTCCTCGAACGCCGCTGGCGCAAGATCGCCCCCAAGACCCTGGTGCGGGCGTACGAGAAGGAGCGAGCGGGTTAGCTAGAACCCTCTCCCCCGTTCTTACGGGGGGAGAGGGCAGGGTGAGGGGGACGTCGATGCCGCGCAGCGAGTTGACGGACAGGGCGCGAGCTTTGCGGGTCGATCAGACCCGCGTCGAAGAGCAGCTATGGGTAAGGCTGCGCAATCGAAAGCTTGGCGGCTATAAATGGAAACGACAGGTCCCGCGCGGGACCTACATCGTGGATTTCCTGTGCGCGGAGGCGAACCTTGTCGTCGAGTTGGACGGTGGCGTGCACCTTGGTTCGGTTTCTTACGATCAGCGCCGAACGGCCTTTCTGGAAAGCACGGGCCTGACCGTGCTTCGATTTCCAAATCGCGAAATCACTGAAAAGCTGGATGGCGTCTGCGACGCCATCTTCGCCGCCTGTCGGCGGCGAAGCCCCCTCACCCTCCCCTCTCCCCCGCGAAGTGCGGGGGCGAGGGATTAGAATGAGTCCTCTATGTCGTGCTGGAACATCTCGAAGGTCTCCTTCGCCTGGCGTTCCTCAGGGCTCAGGGCCTCTTCCGGTTCGGGCTTGTGCTCGTGGAAGGACCATTCCGGAGCAAGCCGGGCGATGACCTCGTCGCCGCGGCGGATGAGGACGCCGTAACCGGCGTCGATGGTCTCGATCAGTTCGGCGAAGCGGGCCGGGGCGTCTTCAACGTCGATTTCGTAGATCATGGCCCAAGCTTAAGGCCTCCGCCGTCCACGGCAAGGCGTGACAGGCCCGCGCTCACCGCCTAGCTTCCCGGCCCCATGGCTTACCGATCCCTGCGCGATTTCATCGAACGACTGGAGGCCGAGGGCGAACTGGTCCGCGTCACAGAACCAGTCTCGACCGTGCTGGAAATGACCGAGATCTGCCGCCGCCTCATCGCCAGTGGCGGGCCGGCGGTGCTGTTCGAGCGGCCGATCCGCGCCGACGGCCAGCCCTCGGACATCCCCTGCCTCGCCAACCTGTTCGGCACGGTCAGGCGCGTCGCCATGGGGGTGACGCTCGGCGGCAAGGCGCGAACCACGGCCGCCGAGCTGCGCGAGGTCGGCGAACTTCTGGCCTTCCTGCGCCAGCCGGAGCCTCCGGGCGGCCTCAAGGACGCGCTGGAGCTCTTGCCGCTGGCCCGCACAGTCATGAGCATGCGGCCGAAGACGGTGAAGACCGCCCCGGTGCAGGAGATCGTCTGGGCCGGCGACCAGATCGACCTTTCCAAGCTGCCGATCCAGACCTGCTGGCCGGGCGAGCCGGCGCCGCTGATCACCTGGCCGCTGGTGGTGACCAGGGGGCCTGGAGAGGCGCGCGAGGACAACTACAATCTCGGCATCTACCGCATGCAGGTGATCGGCAAGGACCGCGCCATCATGCGCTGGCTGGCCCATCGCGGCGGGGCGCAGCACCACCGGCGTTGGAAGGCGGCAGGCAAGCCAGAGCCGCTGCCCGCCTGCGCCGTCCTAGGCGCCGATCCGGGCACCATCCTGGCGGCGGTGACCCCCGTGCCGGACACCCTGTCGGAGTACCAGTTCGCCGGCCTGCTGCGCGGATCGAAGGTCGACCTGGTGCGCGCCAAGACCGTGCCGCTCCTGGTGCCCGCCGAGGCCGAGATCGTCATCGAGGGCCACGTGCTGTTGGACGAGTACGCCGACGAGGGGCCTTACGGCGACCACACCGGCTACTACAATTCGGTCGAGCGCTTCCCGGTCTTCCAGATCAGCGCCATCACCATGCGGCGCAATCCCATCTATCCGACCACCTATACCGGCCGGCCGCCGGACGAGCCCAGCGTGCTCGGCGAGGCGCTGAACGAGGTCTTCATCCCGCTCTTCCAGCAGCAGTTTCCGGAAATCGTCGACTTCTGGCTGCCGCCCGAGGGCTGCAGCTATCGGATCGCGGTTGTCTCCATCAAGAAGGCCTACCCCGGCCACGCCAAGCGGGTGATGCTCGGCGTCTGGTCCTATCTTCGCCAGTTCATGTACACCAAGTGGGTGATCGTGGTGGACGAGGACATCGACGCCCGCGATTGGAAGGATGTCATGTGGGCCCTGTCGACCCGCATGGACCCGGCCCGCGACATCACCGTGATCGAGAACACCCCGATCGACTATCTGGACTTCGCCTCGCCTGAATCCGGCCTCGGATCGAAGATCGGCCTGGACGCCACCGACAAATGGCCGCCCGAAACCCATCGCGAATGGGGCCGGCGCATCGCCATGGACGAGGCGGTGATTGAGAGCGTCACCGAGATGTGGTCCAGGCTCGGCCTGCCCGGCGACGGCGCGCCGCTCCGGCGCTGAGGAACAACGATGGACGTCACCGCATCGGCGCACGCCGCGGCGCTCTGGGCCGGTCTTCTGCTTCTTTTGATGCTGGTCCTGTCGCTGCTGGTGGTGCGGCAGCGGTCCAAGCATGAGGTGACGCTGGGCGACGACGGCGTGCCGGAGCTGGCCCGGGCCTCGCGGGCCTTCGGCAACGCGGCTGAGTACGCGCCGGCCGGCATCGCGGCCCTGGCGGTTCTCGCCCTGGTCCAGGCGCCGCCGTTCGTGCTGCACATCATCGGCGGCCTGCTGTTCGTCGGCCGGGTGGCGCACGCCATCGGGCTCAGCCTGACCGGCGGCCCGTCGCCTGGCCGGGTGATCGGCATGATCGCCACCTGGATCGCCTTCATCTTCGCGGCTGTCGCGCTGCTGTTCTACGCCATCGGCTAGGCGCGGCCGGCGTCCGAGTGCAAGGCCAGCTCAGCCACGGACAAAAAGTCTCTTGACCCGGCCCTTGGGACACACTCGAAACACCCATGGGTCGAAGACAGGGATTGCTTGTGAACCCACGTTTCTTCAGCCCCGCCGAGACGGCAAAACGGCTCAAGGTCAGCACCAAGGCCTTGCGCCTTTACGAGACCCTCGGCCTGGTGAATCCGCTGCGCACCAGCACCGGATGGCGAACCTATGGACCCGACCAGATGGTCCGCCTTCACCAGGTGCTCGCCTTGAAGAGTCTGGGGGTGCCGCTGAGGCGGGTTGCTGATCTCCTCGGCGACCAGCTTGCCGAACTCGATGCGGTCTTGCTGCTTCAGGAGGCCGCCGTTCGCTCGCGCATGGGCGACGACGCGCGCAGACTGGAGTTGCTGGTGACCGTGCGGCGGCGGCTGGCGGGCGGCGAAACCTTGTCGGTCGACGACCTCATTCACCTCACGAGAGAGACTGTCATGACCGACCCAATCGAGGGACGACTCGCCGCCGTGCATCTGCGCGTCGACGAGGGCAAGCGGGCCGCCGCCTGGTTCGGAGACCTCTTCGGGTGGACCTTCACCGAAGAGGCCCTTGGAGGTTTACGTTGGTCGAATACAGCGGCCGGCATCGCCGACGATCCATGGGGTCTCGCCATCACCGAGGACGCTTCGGCGCCAAGGGTGCGGCTGGGGTTCGAAGTCGCCGATCCCGAGGAGGCGCTGGCTCGCGCCAGGTCGCTGGGAGGCGCGGGCAAGTCGCCGGACGCGTCGAACGACGACCAGGGCCTGCCGCTCGATTTCTTCGCGCGCCCGGCGTTGCCGCCGGCCAGTGACCGGGCGACGGGAGAGGTGGGCGTCGCGGTCGCCCTGGTGGGCGACACCGCCAAGGCGAAGGCCTTTTACAGCGCCCTTTTCGGAGACGGTTTTCACCAGATCGGCCCGGCCGATCGCTGGTGGTCGACCCGCGCCGCCTTCGGAATCTTCTCCAACACCCTCGGCCAAGCCTATCCTGCGCGTCTGGAAGCCGGTGAAGCGCCGGATGTGCATGTCTTCATCTGCGTGCGCGACCTCGTTGAGCATCAGGGCCGTGTTCGCGCGCTGGGCGGAAGCATCCTCACCGAGAGCGCCATGGGACCCTACGAAGTTTGCGCCTGCCGTGACGACCAGGGCACGCCCTTTCACCTATGGCGAGACCCGGCCCGCTAAGTCGTCGAATCCAACCGGCCACGGTTGCGGCGGTCGTCCCCCATCGCCATAACCCCCGCATGGACGAGAACCTATTGCACGATGTGGTCAAGGCGGCGCTGGCCGCCGGCGCCGACGCCGCCGAGGCGGTGCTGGCCGAGCGCCAATCCCTATCGGTCACGGTCAGGGCCGACGCGCTGGAAGAGGTGGAGCGCGAAGAGGCCCGCGACCTCGGCCTGCGCGTCTTCGTCGGCCAGCAACAGGCGATCGTCTCCGGCTCCGACCTTTCCGCCGACGCCCGCGCCAAGCTGATCGAGCGGGTGGTGGCCATGGCCCGCCTGGCGCCCGCCGACCCCTTCGCCGGCTTCGCGCCCGAGGATCGGCTGGCCAAGGGGCCAGGCCCCGATCTCCACCTTTTCGATCCCACCGAACCCACCGCCGAATGGCTGGAAGAACAGGCGCGCACCGCCGAGGCCGCCACGCGGTCCGTCAGCGGCGTCACCAATACCGACGGCGCCTCCAGCGGCTGGTCGAACTCGCGCTGGCGGTTCGTGACCAGCGCCGGCTTTTCCGGCATCCATCAGGCCTCGTCCTTCGGCATCTCGGCCTCGGCTATCGCCGGCGAGGGCTCGGGCATGGAGCGGGGCGGCGACGGGCGCAACCTGCGCTGGCGCGACGACCTGCCGGCGCCCGACACGGTCGGCATCGAAGCCGGCCGCCGCGCCGTCCAGCGCCTGGGCGCGCGCAAGATCGACTCGACGACCGCAACCGTGGTCATCGAAAACCGCATCGCGGTGTCGGTGCTGTCGCCGCTGATCAACGGCATCGCCGGGCCAGCCGTGGCCCGTGGCGTCTCCTTCCTGAAGGATAAGCTGGGCCAGAAGATCTTCCCGACCGGCGTCAACCTGATCGACGACCCGTTCCTGCCGCGCCGGCTGGGCTCGTCGCCGTTTGACGACGAGGGAGTCGCCGGCCAGCGCCGCGCCCTGATCGACGACGGCGTCCTGACCACCTGGCTGCTCAACTCGTCCTCGGCCCGCCAGCTCGGCCTGGAGACCACCGGCCACGCCTCGCGCGGCCTGGCTGGCCCGCCCGGCGTCTCGACCACCAACCTGACCCTCGAGCCCGGCGAGCTCGACCTGGCCGGCCTGATGGCCGGCGCCGGGGACGGCCTTCTGGTCACCTCGATGTTCGGCCCATCGCTGAACCCCAACAACGGCGACTGGTCGGTCGGGGTCTCCGGCTTCTGGTTCGAGGGCGGCGAGGTCGCTTACCCCGTCTCGGAAATCACCGTGGCG
>FTAQ01000078.1_pt1 | contig 6416 bp, 1 predicted proteins | sample 1639131 | NCBI WGS metagenome assembly FTAQ01 (sample SAMEA3914812, study PRJEB12502) | metagenome | biome: forest; material: soil | place: Canada | collected 2011-07-07 | depth 0.1 m | reverse complement strand
GCCCGCGGCAATGACTGGATCGACCAGTTGCAGCACGGCGCCATGCTGGCCTGCGAGAAGGCCCGCTACCATTTCATGATGGAACTGATCGACAGCGCGTCCCCCGACCTCGAACGCGACGTCACGTCGGTCATTTCGCGCCTGCGGCCCGACGGCGTGCTGCTGACCCCGCCCAGTTCCGACAATCCGATTGTGCTGAAGGCGTTGCGCAAGCTCGACGTGCCGTTCGTGCGCATCGGGTCCGCCAAGGGCAAAGGCCCGGGACATCGGGTGTTCATGGATGAACGGGCCGCCACCCAGGAGATCACTCACCATCTGATCGACCTCGGCCATCGCCGTATCGCACTGATTACCGGCAGCCCGCACCACTCATCCAGCTCGCGCAAGATCGAGGCCTTCGAAAAGACGATGCGCCGCGCCGACGTGAGCGACGACGACATTCTGATCGAACCGGGCGACTTCACCTTCGAGTCCGGCCTGGTCGCGGCTCGCAACCTGTTGGACCGGCCTCGTCCGCCGACCGCGATCATCGGTTCGAACGACGAAATGACCCTGGCGGCGCTGCATATCGCCCAACAGCGCGGTCTGGCCGTGCCGGGCGACCTGTCGCTGGTCAGCTTCGACGACGGCTCCGGCGTGCGTTTTTCTCACCCGCCGATCACCTCGGTACGCCAACCGGTCGCCGCCATCGCCGGCAAGGGCGTCGATATCCTGGTGGCGATCGCCGCCAATGCCGAAGACATGCCGGAGACGTCCGACACCCTCCTGCCCTATTCGCTGCTGATTCGCGAATCGACCGGGAAGCCTCCCACGCCCTGACGGCAAGGCGGCCCTATTGGCCATCGCCGTGATAGCTCGGCGGCAAGACCGTCGCCGCCAGGCCGACGGTGGCGGTCTGTTCGATATCGCGCGACGAGGCGGCGAGCGATACGGTGTAGTTGCCGGCCTTGATGCGCCAGCCCTTGTTGTAGACCGCCAGCAGCCTTGGATCCACCGTCAGGGTCACGCTGCGGCTGGCGCCGGGCGCCAGGTCGAGCTTGGCGAAGCCACCCAATCGCCTGGGCGCCTCCCAGCCAGCAGCCGGATCGCCTGTCTTCCAGGCGTCGGGGCCGACATAGACCTGCGGCACAGCCTTGCCGGGACGCGCCCCGTCATTGGTCACGGTGAAGCTGACCTCGACGCCGTTGCCGGCGGCTTTGGCGGTCAGGCCGCCATAGGTGAAGTGGGTGTAGCTCAGGCCATGGCCGAAGGCGAACAGCGGCTTTTGGTTTGTCTTGTCGAACCACTTATAGCCAACGGCGGCGCCTTCCGAGTAGCTGACGTCGAACGGTTCGTGCGGCTTGCCGCCGTTGTCCGTAAAGGCCGGGCGCGGCAATTGGTCGAGCGAGGCCGGGAACGTCGCCGGCAGGCGGCCGGCCGCATCGACTTCGCCGAACAGCACGCGGGCAATTGCTTCGCCGCCATGCGTCCCCGGATACCAGGCCTCCAGAATTGCCGGCACCTTGTCGACCCAGGGCATCAGCACCGGGCCGCCGGTTTCGAGGACGACGACGGTCTTTGGATTGGCGGCCGCGACGGCGGCGATGGTCAGGTCCTGATTGTCCGGCAAGGTCACGGAAAAATCGAGATCTTCGCCGGTCCACTGGGTGGCGAAGACGAGCACGAGGTCGCTTTTGGCGGCCAGGGCCGCAGCGCGGGCCGGATCGCCGCCATCGTCATAGACGATCTTCGCGTCCGGCAGGCGGGCCTTGATCGCCTTCATCGGCGAGTCGGGGAAATAATAGATCGGACCGGGAAAATCCTTTTGCCCCAATCCCGGCACGGCATTGCCGCCAACCGCGTGGACCTGGGACGAGCCGCCGCCCGACAGCACGCCGGCGTCGGCGTGGCCGCCGATAATGGCGATGGTCTTCGCCGACTTGACCAGCGGCAGCAGGCCGCCCGTCTTGTCTGTCGGGGCATTCTTCAACAGGACGATCGCTTCCTGGGCATCGGCCAGGGTGATCTCCGCATGCGCCTCAAGATCGATCGGCCTGTCGGCGACGTCTGGCGCGTCCATGACGCCGGTGGCGTAGAGGCTGCGCAGGATGCGGCGGACCATGTCGTCGAGGCGCGCTTCGCTGACCTTGCCATCGGCCACCGCCGCCGCAAGCGATGTCTTGAACCAGGGCTTTTCATCGAAGGCGTCGCCCGCCGATTCCTGGTCGAGGCCGGCATTGGCGGCTTTCACCGTCGAATAGGCCGCGCCCCAGTCGGACATGACGTAGCCCTTATAGCCCCACTCCGTCTTGAGCACATCATCGAGCAACCATTCGTTCTCGCAGGCATAAACATCATCGACGCGGTTATAGGCGCACATCACCGAACCGGGATCGCCCCTTTCGATGGCGAACTGGAACGCCAGAAGGTCGGACATGCGCGCCTGGTCGTGGTCGAGATTGCTGCTGACGAAATGCCGGCCGGTTTCCTGGGCGTTGACGGCATAGTGCTTGATGGTCGAGATGATGTGGTTCGACTGGATCCCGGCGATTTCGGCGCCGACGATGGTCCCCGCCAATAACGGATCTTCGCCGCCATATTCGAAGTTGCGCCCGTTTCTCGGTTCGCGCAGCAGATTGACCCCGCCGGCCAGCATGACATTGAAACCCGAATCGCGCGCCTCGGATCCGATCATGGCGCCGCCCGAATAGGCCAGGCCAATGTTCCAGGTCGCCGCAGTGGCCAGACCGGATGGCAGCGCCGTGCGCTCGCGCCAGTGATCCGCGTCATGCTGCGTGGCCACGCCGACACCGGCATCCGTCTGCCATTCCGCCGGAATCCCAAGCCTGGCAACGCCCGGCACGTAACCCGCCGATGACCAGCGAGACTCTGCCGGACGGGTATACTTGTCAGATATGTCGGCCCCGAAGTATCCGAAGACCAGATCAAGTTTTTCCGCACGGGTCATATGCCGAAGCAGAAGATCAGCCCTCTGATCGGGTGTTTGACCGGCACCCATTCGCGCTATGGCTGTAATCGGGCTTTTTGCCTGCGCAATCAACGGCTCCCCGCCCACAGCCAGGAGACAGAGTGTTGCAGCCGCGCAGCATCTTATCCGCATTTTCATTCCCTCTCGCCTCATTCCAGCATCGAAACATTTGAACATATACTGAATAAACATCTTAAAATTTTCAATAACTACATGAAATATGAATATATATTTGTTCTATATCACAAAATATCACTGCTACACCCAATAAGTAGCATTGTTGACAATATTGTCAATTTGAAATATCCATCCTGACATCTGAGTTTACCCAGCTCGGTTGCGAAAAGGGCGGCTATAGAAACGACGGCCCTCAGTACAGGACGGAAATTCAATCACACCCACTGTGAGGCGTGGGGTGCTGCCTATGTGCCGGAGTAAAATACGGGCAAGGCCTTCGCGGCGGCTCGAAAATCCAAATTGTGTCTGAAATACGGCTGCCCCATGCGGCAGCCCTGAGAGCGACCTTGTGTCCAACATGCGGCTGCGCGACAGCCGGCAAGCATAAACGGAGGATTAGATGGCAAAACAAACAGGAAGTGAAAAGAGACGCGTGCTGCGGGCCTTGTTCCTTGGCGGCGTTTCGTCGATCGCGCTCGGCGCGACCGGCGTGGCATCCGCTCAGACGACGGCGCCCGCGGCGGCCCCGGCCAAGGACGACAGCACGGTTGTCGTGGTGACCGGCATCCGCGCCTCGCTGCAACGCGCCATGAACATCAAGAAAAACGCCGATGGTGTCGTCGACGGCATTTCCGCCGAGGACCTGGGCAAATACCCCGACACCAACCTCGCCGACTCGTTCCAGCGCATCCCGGGCGTATCGATCAACCGCGTCAACGATGAAGGCGAACAGGTCACCGTCCGCGGCTTCGGTCCCGGCTACAACTCAGTGACGCTCGACGGTCGCACCATGCCGGCAACGTCGATCCCGCTCATCGGTGGCGACCAAAACGGCGAATTTTCGGCCGGCAATAGCCGTGCCTTCGACTTCAGCAACCTGGCGTCCGACGGCGTTCAGGCCGTGGAGGTCTACAAAACCGGGCGCGCAGACGTCGAACCCGGCGGCATCGGCGCTTCGATCAATGTCCAGACCCTGCAGCCGCTCGCCCATCCCGGCACGCAGGCCAGCCTGACGGTCAAGGGTTTGACCAACTCGGATCCGGGCCTCGGCCTCATGCTCAAGAAGAGGACGCTCACGCCCGAAATCTCCGGGGCCTTCCAATGGACCAATAGCGACGCGACCTTTGGCGTCTCGGCCTTTGGCTCCTATTCGGAAAAGAGCGGTTCAAGCCGGGAGGTCACCGTCAACGACTGGACGGTCGAGCCCTTCTCGACGTTCAACACGCCGTCCTACGTCCAGAACGTCGTCAATGCGCCTTCGAATCCGAACCAGCTCATCGCCGTTCCACAGGACGCGCGCTACCACTATACGGAAAACCACACGCAACGCACCAATGGCGAGGTCGTGGCCGAATGGCGTCCCAACGACCAGTGGACGATCACGGCCAATACCCTGTATTCGCAAGCCAAGGAGCAGGAAGCCCGGGCGGGTTACGACAACTGGTTTGCCGCCAGCCCCTTCAAGTCCGTCACCTTCGACGGCAACTCGACCATCGATTCGATCGTGTCGGCGACCGACCTGATCTCGGGCGGCAAGGACCAAAGTTACGAAGCCCAGATGCGGGCAGAGAACACCGACATCAGCTCGACCGGCCTGAAGGTCAAGTTCACGCCGAATGACCGGTGGATTTTCACCGCCGACATCTCGACCTCGTCGTCGAAGACTGATCCGGGCAATTCTAACGGCACCAGTTCGACGACCCAGGCTTCGGCCGACTATTTCGTGGGCACCAATACGACGACCTATTCGCCGCTGGGCGTGCCCATAGCGAATGTCGCTCTCAACTACAATCTGGCCCCGGCGGGCGGCAACAGCCTGGTCCTGGCGGATCTCGCCTCGCAGGTCGGGCGTGAATTCTGGACGAGCCAGTCGGACAAGATCAACGAGGCCAAGTTCGACTTCGCCTACCACGTCGACGATAACAGCAAGCTGACCGGCGGTCTCGATTTCCGCCGCAACATCAATATCCAGGAAAGCACAAGCGCGACCGACAACCTGGGGAACTGGGGATCGACCAACCCGGGCGACATCGCGCAATACGCCGCCGGCTCGGTCAAACAATACTGCCTGGCCTGCCAGTTCAAGACGGCTTCGCTTAACCCCGAGATGGACACCGCCTACGCCTTTAACGCCGTCGATGTGTTCGAAGCCCTGCAAGCCTACTACGCCAGCCCGAGCTTCGCGCCGGTCAACAATTCCATCTACAACCAGAGCGCCACCGGCTCGCAGATCGTGTACGGCAGCGCCAACTACAACAAGGTTCAGGAAACGGTATCTTCAGCCTACCTCCAGTTCGCCATGAAGTCGAACTTCCTGTCGCGTCCGGTCGATATCCTGGCCGGCGTGCGATTTGAATTGACCGACGTCGAGGTTACCGCCCTGCAGCTGATCCCCACGTCGATGGATTGGCAGGAAAAGAACAATTTCCAGGTCGATTACGGCTCGTCGACGCCCTCACCCTATGCCCTGGGCTCGCACTACACGAACCTGCTACCCAGCCTCGATCTGGCCTGGCACCCCACGGACACCGTCATCACGCGCGTGTCATTCAGCCAGACCATGGCGCGTCCGCAATATAGCGACATGTACGCGACGACCTCGGTCGGCACGCCGAACAACCCGACCTATCTGGGCGCCACCGCCACCGCGTCGGCCGGCAATCCGTCTCTGAAGCCGCTGACCTCCGACAACTTCGACCTGTCGGCCGAATGGTACTACAGCAAGAACAGCTATGTCTCGCTGGGCTACTACTCCAAGGCGGTCAGCAATTTCGTCGGCTCGGCGGCAACCACCACAAGCGTGTTCGGCCTGCGTGACCCGTCGACGGGTGCCGCGGGGACGCGATCGGGCGCCGCGGTTACCGCCCTCAACTCGATTGCCGCGACCAACCCGAACGCCAGCTCCGTCAATCCGAACAACATGTTCGTCATGACGGCCCTGATCGATCAATATGAGCAAAAGGGACAGTCGCAGGCGCAAGCCAGCGCAAGCGCGATCAACGCCTTCGACTCTTTGAAGGACGCCAACGGCAATTCCTATGCGAACTACGGCGCCTATGAAGCCGCGATCTTCAGCCTCTACGACGTGATCGGCAACAGCACGGACCCGCTGGAACAGTTCAGCCTGAACCAGCCGGTCAATAACCACACGGCGAACATCAACGGCTTCGAATTCCAGATCCAGCACTTCTTCGGCGATACCGGCTTCGGCATTGCCGCCAGCGCGACGACCGTCAATGGCGACGTCAAGCTCGACAACGGCGCGCAACCG
>FTAQ01000083.1_pt1 | contig 6751 bp, 7 predicted proteins | sample 1639131 | NCBI WGS metagenome assembly FTAQ01 (sample SAMEA3914812, study PRJEB12502) | metagenome | biome: forest; material: soil | place: Canada | collected 2011-07-07 | depth 0.1 m | reverse complement strand
AGGAGGCAGGCGCCGGCCTCTTCGTGGGTTTCCACGGCCATGCGCAAGGCCAGGGCGCCGGCATTGTAGAAGGCCTTGTCCATGACGCTGGGGATGTCCCCGAAGACGCCGCAGACCTGTTCGAAGGTCTGCCGCGTGCGCTCAGCCGGCGAAACGATGGCGAAGTCGGGCTTCAGGCCATAGGCCTTCAGGGCTTCGGCGACGCTGGCGGCTTCGGCCAGGCCGCGCTCGGCCAGGGGGCGATCATAGTCCTCGCCCGACGGCGCGTCCTTTTCCGCCTTGGCATGACGCATCAAGATCAGGTGCTTTATCATGAACGCCGGTATGCCGCCGATTGAGCGAGGCTCAAAATAAAAAATGCGGCATAGATGCGATTATCTCACCGCATCGCGCGAGGTCGGCACCGGCTGCTGGCTCGGCACCAGCACCCCCTGCAGGTCCTTGAGCAGGGATTTGGGCGCGCGCACCGTATTGGCGACAAAGGGCCGCCGCGTCGCCTCCATCAGGATCAGGCCGCCGGGAAGCGGCCAGATCCGCGGCACCACCGTCTCAAGCGCGTTGGCCCAACTGAGCAGCCAGCGCCAGGGCGGCACGTGCAGCGCATAGGACCAGGCCGACGGTTCCAGTTCGGCGTCGCGGATGGCGCTTTCGAGCTGCGAGCGGCTATAGGGCTGGCCGTAGCCGAAAGGCGTCTTTTCGGCATGGGCCCAGAAACCGCCGCGCGCCGCCACGGCGACGATCAGCCGCCCATTGGGCGACAACAGGCGCGAGGCCTCCAGCAGCAGGGCCTGCGGCGCGGGTGATTCCTCCAGCGCATGGACCATCAGGATACGGTCGAACAGGGCCGTCGGAAACGGCAGGGCCTCTTCCTCGACCAGAGTCGAACGCACCTTGAGGTCCGACGGCCAGATTTCCGCGCCCTGGGCCGCCGGCATGGCCTGCAGCACGCGCCGCGCTTCGCCAAAACCCTCCAGATAAGGTGTACAGTAGCCGATGCCGAGCACATCGAGGCCGCGCACATCGGGCCAGGCGTCCGATATCTTTCTCCGCACCAGTCGCCGCGCCGCCGCGCCTTCCGGCGTGGCGTAGAAGCGGTTGAGGTCGTCGACGGAACGGCGCAACGTAAATCCTTGATCGCGGGGTCTTTATCCTCATATAGGCCAAGCCGGCAGGATTTTCAGGAGAAAAACACGTCATGCCCCTGAAGATCGACCTCTTTCCCTGCCTGACCGACAATTACGGCTTCCTCATCACCGACGAAGCTTCGGGCCTGACCGCGGCGATCGACACGCCGGAAGCCCCTGTCATTGCGGCGCGCGTCGAGGCGCGGAGGCTCAAGCTTGATTATATTCTGAATACCCACTGGCACCCCGACCATGCCGGCGGCAATGCCGCGCTCAAGGCGCGCTTCGACTGCGAGATCTGGGGGCCGGAAGAGGCGCGCAAGACAGGCCCCGTCGACCAGATCCTGAGCGGCGGCGACGTCTTTCATCTCGGCGAAACGCCGCTTGAGGTCCTGCCCCTGCCCGGGCATACGCCGGGGCAGATCGGCTATTACGATCGCGCCGGGCACAATGTCTTTATCGGCGATACCCTGTTCACGCTGGGCTGCGGCAAGGTTTGGGATACGATGCCGCATATGTGGTCGAGCCTGCTGACCTTGGCCGGCCTGCCGGGCGAGACGCGCCTGTACCACGCCCATGAATATACCCTGGTCAATCTGCGCTTCGCCGAATCCGTAGGGACCAACCCGGCGCTTCTGGCGCGCGGCGCGGTCATCCGTGCCATGCGTGAACGGGGCGAGGCCACCGTACCGACGACGGTCGCCGAGGAGTTGGAGACCAATCCTTTCCTCGTCTATCCCTTACGTGAAACGGGCTTTGACGCCCAGGCGGCCAAATTTGCCGAGCTGCGCGCCGCCAAGGATGTCTTTAAATAGGCGGTGGTGGTTAGTGCCGCGTATCGTCGTCGAGGCCGGTCATCACGATGTTCATGATGCGCTTCGACGAGGGGTGGCCGCCCCATTGTCCCCGTGACGGATCGAGCTTGACGACCAGCACGCCGTTATCCATGTAGGCGCTGGGCGGGCGGCCCTCGATCAGATGGACTTCGTGCAGCTTGTCGAGCGAGTGACGGCCATCGGCCTGATTGGCGATCTGCACCAAGGCGTCGGCCGTGACGGAGACCGACTCGGCAAACAGGTTGATGACCGTATCGTTCGGTGTGTTTTCGTCGACCTGGTCCTTGTCGGCGTCGAAATCGACGCGGTGCTCGCTGGCGCGCGACACACGCATCGCCGACTTTGCCATGTGCAGCCACAGTTCAGCCAGGGTCAGGCGGTCGGGCGCGAAAGCCGGCGCCTGGCCGGTCACCGCCGCCGGTTCGCCGATGTCGGCGTGGACGCCGGAGAACAGGATCACCCCGCCCAGCCGCGTTTCCTTGAGCACCGGTTCGCCCATATCGTTGCGGAAGGTGACGTCGCCATTGGCACCGGACTTGGCGGTCAGCTGGAACACCTCGTCGTCGCCGTCGAAGCGCAACAACGGGAGAGCCTGGGATTTGTCGAGCACGAAACCGGCGCCGTGAGCGGAGACGAAATGGGCGACCATTGGCATGTGCTCATTGTCGCGACCGTCTTCGGGATGCTTGCCGAACATCCGCTCGCGCAGCGAGCCGAAGCCCTGGGCATCGGCCGTATTGGCGGTCAGTACACCCGCCAGCAGGCCTGCCGCCATGACCAGCACCGAAAAGCGCGCCAGAAAATGTCCGAACCTCGATCTCATCGATCGCAGATGTACGGATCGACTTGGGCCAAAGTTGGACGCGAATCGATTTATTAAAAGACCACAAACCCCTGTGGCGCAAAGGCCACGGACATATAGTAAACGCCTCCCCGGATAACCGAGGAGGCGCTGAGACGCCGTGCACCGGCGGGCCGCGCCGTCAAGCTGAGTCGAAAACCGCTAGCTCGCGAGAAACGGAGCGGAGCGTACTTAAGTACGTGAGCACCGTATCGCAGCGAGATGGCGGTTTGCAGACCAGCTTCACGGCGCAGCGGCGCCTCAGAGCATGTGTTGGCCGCCATTGATGGCGATCGTCGCGCCGGTAATAAACGAGGCATTGTCCGACACCAGGAAGGCGGTGATTTCGGCGATCTCTTCCGGGGTGCCCAGGCGGCCGACGGGGATGCCGCCGACGATCTTTTCCAAGACGGCCGGGGCGATGGCCGAGACCATTTCGGTCGAGGTGTAGCCCGGGGCGACGCAGTTGACGGTGATGCCCTTGTTCGCCGATTCCATGGCCAGGGCCTTGGTGAAGCCGATCATACCGGCCTTGGCGGCCGAATAGTTGGTCTGGCCGGCCTGGCCCTTTTGGCCGTTGATCGACGAGATGTTGATGATGCGGCCCCAGTTGCGTTCGCGCATGCCTTCGATCACCTGGCGCGTCATGTTGAAGACGCTGTCCATGTTGGTGTGGATGACCTCTTGCCACTGGTCCTTCGACATCTTGTGGAAGAAGCCGTCGCGGGTGATGCCGGCATTGTTGACCAGGACGTCGATGGGCCCGAGTGCAGCCTCGACTTCCTGGGCGGCGCGCTTGCAGTCGTCGAAATTGTCGACGCTGCCTTTGACGATGAAGACGCCCAGTTCCTCGGCGACCTTCTTGGCGTTTTCCTCGTTACCGGCATAGCCGGCGGCGACCTCGAGGCCGGCGTCCTTGAGGCGCTTGACGATGGCCTTGCCGATGCCGCGCGTCCCGCCGGTGACCAGTGCTACTCGACCCATTATTGTTCTCCTTTTTCTTATCTTCTTATCGAGCCCACCCGACGGAGCGCCGTCATGATGTGGCGAAAATTATTGGCTGGCGAGAAACGGAGCGGAGCGTACTTAAGTACGTGAGCACCGTATCGCAGCCAGACGATGATTTGCAGCCCATCAGGGCGGTGCGCTACGCCTCGATCGCGAGGGCGACGCCCATGCCGCCACCGATGCACAAAGTCGCCAGGCCCTTGCCGCCGCCGCGACGCTTCAGTTCGAACAGCAGGGTGGTCAGGATGCGCGCGCCCGAGGCGCCGATCGGGTGCCCGATCGAAATCGCGCCGCCGTTGACATTGACCTTCGACAGGTCCCAGCCGAGCTCGCGGTTGACGCTGATCGCCTGGGCGGCGAAGGCTTCGTTGGCTTCGATCAGGTCGAGGTCGCCGATCGACCAGCCGGCCTTGGCCAGCGCCCGTTGCGTGGCGACGATCGGGCCGGTGCCCATGATCGCCGGATCGACACCGGAGATACCGGCGGCGGCGATGCGCGCCAGCGGCTTCAGGCCGCGCTTGTCGGCCTCGGCCTTCGACATCAGCACGACGGCGGCGGCGCCGTCGTTCAGGCCCGAAGCATTGGCCGCGGTGACGGTGCCGTCCTTGGTGAAGGCCGGCTTCAGGCCGGAGATGCTGTCGATCGTCACGCCGTGACGGATGAATTCGTCCTTGTCGACGATGGTATCGCCCTTGCGGCCCTTGATGGTGACCGGCGCGATTTCATCGTCGAAGCGGCCGGCCTTTTGCGCGGCCTCGGCCTTGTTCTGCGAGCCGACGGCGAATTCGTCCTGCTCCTGGCGGCTTATGCCGAACTTGGCGGCGATGTTCTCGGCGGTCTGGCCCATGTGGTAGTTGTTGAAGGCGTCCCACAGGCCGTCCTTGATCATGGTGTCGACCAGGGACAGGTCGCCCATCTTCTGACCGGAGCGGATATAGGCGGCGTGAGTCGCCATCGACATGCTCTCCTGGCCGCCGGCGACGACGATGGCGCTTTCGCCCAGCGCCACTTGCTGGGCGCCGAGAGCGACCGCACGCAGGCCGGAACCGCAGATCTGGTTGATCGACCAGGCGGGGCTCTCAAAGGGGATGCCGGCCTTGACCGAGGCCTGGCGCGCCGGGCCCTGGCCCTGGGCGGCCTGCAGCACCTGGCCGAGGATCACTTCGTTGACGTCGGCCGAGGCAATGCCGGCGCGTTCGATCGCCGCCTTGATGGCGTGCGCGCCGAGGTCATGGGCCGGAAGCGTCCCGAGCGCGCCGAGGAACGACCCTACAGGCGTGCGGGCGGCGGAAACGATGACGACGTCGTTAAGCGACATGATGGGGAGTCCTTCGCTGTTCGGGCGCTTTCGTGGCGGCCGGGAGGCGCCCGCGTCCGGTGAGAAATTAAGAAGTTCCCGCGACTTAAGGTACCTGACAGGCGAAATCAAGGGCATTGGACCGCTCATTCACTTCATGGTGTTTTCGCCGCAATGCGATGCCGGGGTGCGGCAAAATGCCTCTTTTTTGCGCAATATCAGCGTGCACAATTTCGTGATACGCTGGACCGTGAAGGCCTTGGCAGAGCGGCGTTTGCGGTGGTTTTTGCAGCCGCAAAAAGACCCCTTTACGCAGAGGCAAAAAGGGGCTTATGGTACAGTGCACACAACGGCACCATATAAGCCGGGCAGACCGCCATATCAGGGGCGAAAAACAGGAGCGTGGACGCATGAACGAGACCAGGACCCGGGCGAAAAAAGGTGACGGCGAACGCGTCATCATCAAGAAGTACGCCAACCGCCGACTTTACAATACCGCCACCTCCTCCTACGTCACCCTGGACAATCTGAGCGACATGGTGCGTCAGGGCGTCGACTTCGTCGTTTTCGACGCCAAGTCCGGCGACGACATCACCCGTTCGGTGCTGGCCCAGATCATCTTCGAAGAGGAAAGCCGCGGCCAGAACCTGCTGCCGATCCAGTTCCTGCGCCAGTTGATCAGCTTCTACGGCGACAGCATGCAGAACCTGCTGCCGACCTACCTCGAAATGTCGCTGGACGGGTTCGCCAAGCAGCAGGAACGCTTCCGCTCGCAATTCCAGCAGGCCTTCGGCGCCGCACCCGGCATCGGCTATTTCGACGAGCAGGTTTCGCAGAACTTGGCCATGTTCGATCGCGCCATGCGCATGTTCTCACCCTTCAGCTTCACCAATGCTGCGGGCGGTGCCATGTCGCCGGCCCATGCCGAAGATGCCGCGTCGACGGCCCCAGCGGCGGCCCCCGCGGCCGGCAACCAGGTTGACGAGTTGCGCCAGCAGGTCGAGGCCATGCGTGCCCAGATCGACGCTTTGGCGCGCAAAGGCTAGGGGCGCGCAAAGGCTAGGGGCGCGTAAAGGCGCGTCCCTTTCAGGCAACCCTCGATACGATACCCCCAAACCCCTCCGCCGGCGCGGAGGGGTTTTTTGCGTTTCACATTCTGTCTTAACGCTTGTCGTGCTATGCAGGAGGCATGAGCGATAAGCCTTCTCCTCCGGTCGTCGCCGGACCGTTGATCGACCATAGCCGTGAACGCGAGCGCCCGCGCCGTCCGCGTCCGTCGGCAAGCGTCGACGCCAGCGATGAGGCCATCTTCGCCGCCCAGGTGCTGAGCGGTGGTGAAAAGCGCGGACTGAGGGGCGGTCCGGAAACGCTGGAGCGGGCAAAAACGACCTATCTCCAGTCGGAATATTCCGGGCCCAATGACCGCCGGCCTAAGCCGGGCCAGGTCACGAAGACTGAAATTTAACAAGAAATTCCGCGGCACAAGGCTTGCATCGGCGAGGGCTCCCGCCTCCGGAGTCTTTTGTGCCCGCCTCTTCCCAGTTCCACCCTCCGCCCGCCCGTATCCGGCGGCCGCTTCGCGAGCGGCTGTGGCTACGCGCCCTCGACACTCTCATCGTCACAGTCATCTTCGCGGTGTTCGCTT
>FTAQ01000113.1_pt1 | contig 7053 bp, 5 predicted proteins | sample 1639131 | NCBI WGS metagenome assembly FTAQ01 (sample SAMEA3914812, study PRJEB12502) | metagenome | biome: forest; material: soil | place: Canada | collected 2011-07-07 | depth 0.1 m | reverse complement strand
TGGTCGCGGCCGGGCTGTTCTATTTCTCGCCGACCATCGCCTTCTACGACATCCGCAGCGCCTGCAAGAGCAACGATATCGAGGCCCTGGCCAAGCTGATCGACTTCGATTCTGTGCGCACCAGCCTGAAGGCGCAACTCGACGCCGGGCCGGGCGGCGTCGCGCCGCCGGCGAAGGACGCGCTCAACGATCCGGTCGGCGCCACAGGCGACGCGCTCAAGACCATCGGCAATTCGATCGGCAATGCGGTCAATAACCTGGTCAATCCGGGTTCGCCCAAGCCGTCATCGATCGTGCCGCCCGATCCCAACACCTTCCTGTCGCCGCAGGCCCTGCTGGCCGTGACCTATGGCTACGGCAAGGATGCCCCCAAGACGACGGCCGACGACCTTCCCACCAAGGCGCCGATGGCCAATGTCTCGTTCTTCAGCCTCGGCCGCACCAGATTGACGGTGACCGACCCGGATCGCGGCACCACGACCTTCACCTTCGAGCGGCGCGGCCTGACAACCTGGGTTCTGGTCAATATCGGCCTGCCGACACCGGGCAACGGCAGCAGCGGCGCCTCGTCGTCCGCCGCGTCGTCTTCGAATCCGGTTGGCTAAAACATCGGTCCAAGCTACTGAATTCTCTGCAAATGCGCGAGAATTATGGACTGCCATGCAAGACGTTTCACCTGCCGGTGCTCCCCGGCTACCCGTTTGCCTGCGAAGCGGAGATCGCGTCCGGCTTGTGTCTCCGGCAAGTCCACCGGACAGGGATGGCGTATATGCTTGCGCCCGAATTTTCGAGCGCTGGGGTCTAAAGGTCGAGCTTGGCAGATACGTCTTTTGCCGGACCCGCTACCTCGCCGGCACGGACGAACAACGACTCGCCGATATCAATGACGCCCTGCGCGACCCTGGCGTTCGCGCCATTTTCGCGACCACGGGCGGCAAGGGCGCCTATCGCATTGCCGACCGGCTGGATTTCGCCGCCGCGGCCCTGGATCCCAAATTTCTCGTCGGCTTCAGCGATATCACGGCACTCCATCTCGCCCTTTGGCGGGTGTGCAAACTCGTTGGTGTACATGGTCCGCTCGCGAGTTGGAGCGACGAGTTCGTCGGACCGGACGCAGTGGAATCGCTCCGCCGTGCCGTTATGACAACGGAGCCCATAATTCTGCGCTCCGATCCGCTCGAATCGACGTCGTCACTGACAACCCGCGATCGCGCCACCGGCGTCGTGATCGGCGGCAATCTGGATACGCTGGCCATTACGGCCGGTTGGGCCTTGCCGAGCCTTGAAGGCGCCATATGGCTCATCGAGGCTGCCGGCATGGGGCACGGTCACGTCGACCGCCAGCTCACGATGCTCGCCAATGCCGGACACCTGAAAGGTTTACGGGGCGTGGCCGTTGGGCAGTTTACAAATTTCGTCGCGCACTCAGACTGGACGATCGTCGACGTGCTACGCGATCACCTCGACCGATACGGCGTTCCGATCCTGGGCGGCCTGCCGATCGGTCACGGCAAAAATCCCAAAACCGTACCGATTGGCGCGATGGCGACCCTTGATGCGGAAAGCGGTACGCTGACGGTGCAAGCCGGGGCGCGGCCTTGCACGGACTAACCCTCGGTGAAGACGCTTTATCGACGCCGTTCGCCGCGATAAACGGCGATATGCTCCAAACCGTCAGCCGAGTCGCCGTATTCTTTGCCCTGATCGCCCTGGGCGCCCTGTTGTCGCGCCTCAAGCAGTTGACGCGCGACGGCATCGGTGGACTAAGCGCCTTCGTCTACTGGCTGGGCTTTCCATTGTGGCTGGTCGTCACCTTTACCGAACTTCCCCGTCCGGGCGCCGAAATGGCTGTACCGATGGCCGCCTATATCGCGGCCCTGGTTGCCGGCGCGGTCGTCACCGGGCTCCTGGCGCGCTTGATGCGCGTACCGGCCCCTCTGGCCCTGGCGTCGGGCTCGGCCGCCCTGGTCAACAACTCGGCCTTTCTCGGCATCCCGATCGTCCTGTCTCTGTTCGGTCAGGCCGCCGGGCGCACCGGCCCCCTGTTCGTTGCCGCCGACTTTCTCGTTTGCTTCACCCTGGCCTGCGCGGCGCTCGCCGCAGCGTCGGGCCAAGGCGTGACGGATGCGCTCAAGCGCACGGCGCGCAATCCGACGGTGATCGGTGCGGCGACAGGCGTCGTCTGCCTGTTCGCCGGGGTGCGCTTTCCGCCGGTCGCCGAGAGCGCCATGGAATTGATCGGCAAGGCCGGCGCGCCGGTCGCCCTGGTGGCGCTGGGCGGACTGCTCGGCCTGATGCCCTGGCGATCGCTCGTCACGCTGGACGCGCCGCGCGCCGCCGCCCTGTTCGGCAAGATCGTGCTGGCGCCCGCCCTGGTCGCCGTCGCTCTCACCCTCGTCCATGCGCCTCCCGACCTGTTCCGCATCGGCGTCTTCATGGCCGCCTGCCCCACCGCCGTCAGCATCTTCATCCAGGCCCGCGTCTATGACGTCTGGGCCGAGGGCGCGGCGACCACGGTCGCGCAAGGCACGCTGATCAGCCTTGTCACCCTATCCATTCTCGCCGTGTGGCTCGGGGCTTAACCGGGGTAACAGAGATAGGTGTTCAGGATATATTTGGGGCCGTTTTTCGGAGGCAGCCCCTCGTGCGGGAACATCCAGAGCGGCGGAAAGCACACCATCCGGCCAGGCACCGGCGTAATCGCCACATCGAGATGGCCAAAGACCGTCTCGCCCGCTTCCGGGGCATTGAGGTAGATCATCGCCGCCAGGAAACGCCGGGCGGCCTCGCGGCCCATCACGTCGACATGGGGCGGAAAACAATCGCGCCCGTCGGGCAGGTAGCGCTTCATGCGCAGGTGCTCGAAGCCGAAGCTGGGCGGCCAGAAATAGGCTTCGACCTTGCGCTGATAGGAAGCAGCCTGTTCCAGGAACACCTTGACCAGGGCCTCCTGCATGTCCGGCCAGGCAGCGGTGATATCCAACTGCGTAAAGCTGAACCCGTCCTTGAGTTCCGCCTTTTCAAGCCTGTCCGAAGCCTCGAAACGCCCGATCAGGGCGCCGCACTGCGCCGGGCTCAATACGTCATCCGTTACGGCGATATAGTCGGAGAGCAAGGTATTGGCCATGTCAGCGAACGTCCTGGGTTAGCGGCAACCGAGCCTTGACCCACAGGTCCTGCAGCGCCTTGACCATGGCGTCGACGGCGGCGTGACGATAGGCAAAACGCGGATCGGCGCCCGGCTTTTGCAGGACCATGCCGGCATTGGCCTCGTAGAGGAGCAACCGCCCCCTGGCGTCCAGGCCGAAATCGACGCCGGCATAGTCGAGCTTGAGCGTCGCGGCGATCGCCGCAAGCGCCGCCATGGCGCGCTTGCCCAGGACGCCCGGCATATCGGCCAGGAACGCCGCCTCTTCCCGGCGATAGGCGGCATTGTCGGCCATGGCCGAGGTGAAATAGTGCACCTTCCAGTCGGGACTGACCGCCATGTGGGCGGGATAGAGCCGCCCGTCGATGATCATCACCCGGTATTTGCGAAACTGGCCGTCCTTGCTTTGGCTCTTCAAGATTTCGATCAGCAGGAAGTCGTCTCCGGGCATGTCCGCTAGCGCTTGAGCCAAGTCCTGGGCGTCGGCAATCCGCTTGAAGAATCGCCCGGTATTGAAGCCCGGTGCGCGCAGCAGGACCGGAAAGGCAAAGCCAAGGGCGGCTATATGCCCGCCCGCCAAGTCCTCACCTCGTACCTGGACCGTCCTTGGCGCAACCACATTGGCGATCGCCCCCAGTCTTGCGGCGGTGTTCAACCGGGTCGTCGCCAGAACCTGCTCGGGCGGATTGATCACCGGAGCCCCGGCGATCAAATCCTTGGCCAATTCCAGAGCGTCGGGACACAGATCGGCGTCACCGATGGCGTTGAACAGGATATGATGCGCAGGTAGGGCCGCATCCGGATCGTGGTATTCGACGAACAACAGCATCACGCGGTATAGGCCCGGGTCGAAATGCTGGGCGATCGGGATCATGCCGCCGCGGGCCGAGACCAGAAGCAGCACCTCGATGGGCGCGCCACGGCCATAATAGGCGAGTGTCTTGAGCGCCTGGCCGGTGAAGGCCTTGTGCCGATGATATTCGGCCCCCGCCTCGTCGCGCAGGTCGGTCAGCAGGTAGGACAGGCTGCGGTGCGCCTCGCGATTGTCGGGATCCAGACGCAGGGCGACTTCGAGATGGGTGCGGGCAAGGTCCGGAGCGTCGGTGGCGGCCAGCAGGTTGCCCAGGTTGACGTGTCCGGCCGGGTTATAGGGGTGGTATTCCACGACCTGCCGATAGACCGTGCGCGCCGCCGAAATGAAGCCGCCGTCGTGCAACAGGGCGCCGAAATTGATCAGGGTGGCGAAATGCGTCGGATCGTCCGCCAGTATGCCGAGATAGACGCCCTTGGCCTCTTCGCTGCGTCCTGTTTCCGCCAGAAGGCTGGCGCGCTCGAAGCGCAGATCGATGGAGCGCGGCGCGTCGACCAGCAAGGCGTCGACCCGATCCAGCGCGTCCTGTTTGGGCTGAAGCCACGAGGTCAATCGCGTTCCTCCGAAGTGAGCCGGCCCCGAACCGAATCCGTCATACACCCTAGCCCATCCCGGCCGAGCCCTCAAAGGCTTGTCGACTTTCGTTCTTGATTTGTTCAAAATCTTGGTTAAGTTTCAACCACCTTACAGAAGGAGGAAACCGATGATTTCGTATGCGACCTTTGGCATGAAGGACAAGGCGGCGTCGCTCAAGTTCTTCGAACCGGTGCTCGGCGCGCTGGGCTATCAGAAGTTCTATGAAAACGACACCCATGCCGGCTTTGCCATCGGCGGCAATCCGGAGGGGCACGGCACGATTTGGCTGGGCGCCCCCTTCAATGGCGAAGACGCGGCGCCATGATCGGGCTGCATGCGCCGTCGCGCGCGGCGGTTCGCGCCTTTCACGAAGCGGCGCTGGCCAATGGCGGAAGTTGCGAGGGACCTCCGGGCATTCGTGAGCCCTACGGCCCGAACTGTTACCTGGCCTATGTCCGCGATCCCGTCGGCAACAAGCTCTCGGCCATCTGTCTGGCTGAGGGGGACGAGTAACAATAAGGCCGAAGCTATATTGAAAGCCCTCTCCCCGTGCCAACGGGGAGAGGGCTTTTTTCCCGAACTGGTAAGTCCGCTCAGCCTTGCGCGATCAAGGCCTTGACGGCTTCGAGGCCGGCCTCGGCCTTGGAGTCGTCCGGCGCCCCGCCCTGGGCGAAGTCAGGCTTGCCGCCGGCGCCCTGCCCGCCCATGGCGATGACGGCGGCCTTGGCCAGCTCCGCCGCATTGAAGCGGCCGGTCAGGTCGGAGGTGACCGCCACCGTATTGGCCGCCTTGCCGTCAAGCTTGCCGACCAGGACGACGATGCCGGAGCCCAACTGCTTCTTGAAGTCTTCGGCCAAAGGCCGCAGGTCCTTGCCGCCGACGCCGTCCAGCACCCGCGCCATCACCTTGATGCCGTTGATCTCTTCCGGACCGGCCGCCGCCCCGCCGCCGCCGACCGCGAGCGAGCGCTTGGCGTCGCCCAGTTCCTTTTCCAGGCGCTTACGCTCGGCGATCAGGGTTTCGACACGGGCTTCGACCTGGGCCACCGGTACCTTGAACTGGTCGGCCAGGGCCCGGGCCACACCGGCCTGTTCCAGCAGATAGTGCCGCGCCGCTTCGCCGGTCAGGGCCTCGATGCGGCGCACGCCGGCGGCGATGCCGCTTTCCGAGACCACCTTGAACAGGGCGATGTCGCCGGTGCGCGTCACGTGGGTGCCGCCGCACAGTTCGACCGAATAGTCGCCCCGACCTTCGAGGTCGTGGCCCAGCGCCAGGACGCGGACTTCGTCGCCGTACTTTTCGCCGAACAACGCCATGGCGCCGGCCTCGATGGCCTTTTCCGGCGTCATCAGCCTGGTCGAGGCCGCGGCGTTCTGCTGGACGACGGCATTGACCTCGCCTTCGATGCGCCCAAGCTCCTCGGCGGTCAGCGGACCGCCGTGGCTGAAGTCGAAACGCATGCGCTCGGCATCGACCAGTTGGCCCTTTTGCGAGACGTGCGGCCCCAGCACGTGGCGCAACGCCGCGTGCAGCAGGTGCGCCGCCGAGTGATTGGCGCGCGTCGTGGTCCGCTTGTGGGCATCGACGCTGAGCATGACGGCGTCGCCAACCCTGGCCTGGCCTTCGGTGATCTCGATGCGATGAACAAACAGCTCGCCGGCCTGCTTTTGCGTGTCGAGCACGCGGCCACGCCCCTTGGCGAAGACGACCTCGCCGGTATCGCCGGCCTGGCCGCCGCCTTCGGCGTAGAAGGGCGTTACGTCGAACACGGCTTCGACCGTATCGCCGGAAAAGGCTTCCGCTACACTTTCGCCATCGATGACCAGGACCTGCAGCCTGGCGTCGGCGGTCAGGTCGTCGTAGCCGACGAATTTAGAAGCGCCGACCTGGTCCTTGATCGAGAACCATTCGGCCGCCACGGCCTTTTCGCCGGATCCGCCCCAGTTCCTGCGGCCCATTTCCTTTTGCTTGTCCATCGCCGCTTCGAAGGCGGCGATATTGACGCTCAGCCCCTTGGCGCGGACGGCGTCCTGGGTCAGGTCGAGCGGGAAGCCGTAGGTGTCGTACAGTTTGAAAGCGGTCTCGCCTTCGAGGATATCGCCTGCCTTCAGGTCGCGGGTGGCTTCGTCGAGCAGGGTCATGCCGCGGCCCAGCGTGACGCGGAAACGCATTTCCTCCTGGCGCAGGGTTTCGACGATCGCCGCTTCGGCGCGCTTCAGTTCGCCGTAATGATCGCCCATTTCCGCCACCAGGGTCGGCGCCAGGCGATGCAGCAACGGCTCCTGCGCCCCCAGCAGATAGGCGTGGCGCATGGCGCGGCGCATGATGCGGCGCAGGACGTAGCCGCGGCCTTCGTTCGACGGGGTGACGCCGTCGGCGATCAGGAAGCTGGTCGAGCGCAGGTGGTCGGCGATGACGCGGTGCGACGGCAAAGCCTCACCTTCGGCCGCCACACCGG
>FTAQ01000015.1_pt1 | contig 7674 bp, 7 predicted proteins | sample 1639131 | NCBI WGS metagenome assembly FTAQ01 (sample SAMEA3914812, study PRJEB12502) | metagenome | biome: forest; material: soil | place: Canada | collected 2011-07-07 | depth 0.1 m | reverse complement strand
GTGGCGTCATAGGGCGTGCGCGTCAGCAGCATCGGCGCGTGGGTGGCGCTTTTCGGGATCAGGATGACGGTGTGCAGCTTCACGCCGTCGCGCATCGGGATCATCACCTCCTGGCGGATGAAGTCGAAGCCGTCCTGGGTTGCGGTGAAGGTCTTGGGGCGTTCGTCGGTCGTCTGTTGCGCCAGCGCCGCCATCGGCAGGGCCAGGACCGTCGTCGCCAGAAGTACGCCGAAAAGCTTATACGCCCGCATGAACCCCTCCATTGTTGCTACGGCTACAATCGACGGCGCGGTGACAATGTCAACGAACAATTCCGACCACCCGGAAAAGACGCGGACCGGGCAGTAGCAGGCGCTCTTTTTACCCTCTCCCCGAGAAACGGGGAGAGGACGGCTGGCAAGCCCGCAGGGCGCGGGCGGCCGGGTGAGGGGCCAATGCGGCAACCGATTTAGCCCCTCACCCGATCGCGTTCACTTCGTTCCGCTCTCGTCCTCTCCCCGTTGCACGGGGAGAGGGTAAGGATGGAATACCCTCGCGTAGAATGTGTATTGGGGTAAGGATCAGAAGAACCCCAGCTTTTGCGGGGCGTAGCTGACCAGGATGTTCTTGGTCTGCTGATAGTGGTCCAGCACCATCTTGTGGGTTTCGCGGCCCATGCCCGACTGCTTGTAGCCGCCGAAGGCCGCGTGCGCCGGATAGGCGTGGTAGCAGTTGGTCCACACCCGGCCGGCTTCGATGCCGCGGGCCGCCCGGTACGCCATGTTCATGTCGCGCGACCAGACGCCGGCGCCCAGGCCGAAGACCGTGTCATTGGCGATCTCGATGGCTTCCTCGAGCGTCTTGAAGGTGGTGACCGAGACGACCGGCCCGAAGATCTCCTCCTGGAAGACCCGCATCTTGTTATTGCCTTCGAAAATGGTCGGCTCGATGTAGTAGCCGTCGTCCAGCCCGTCGCCGAGGCGGGCACGGGCGCCGCCGGTCAGCACCTTGGCGCCTTCCTTGCGGCCGATGTCGAGATAACCCAGGATCTTGTCGAGCTGTTCCTTGGAGGCCTGGGCGCCGATCATCGTCGTCGGATCGAGCGGGTCGCCCTGGGTGATCGCCTGCACCCGCTTGATGGCGCGCTCCATGAAGCGGTCGTAGATGGATTCCTGCACCAGGGCGCGCGACGGGCAGGTGCAGACCTCGCCCTGGTTCAGCGCGAAGAAGGCAAAGCCCTCCATGGCCTTGTCGACGAAGTCGTCGTCCTCGTCCATGACGTCGGCGAAGAAGATGTTCGGCGACTTGCCGCCCAGTTCCAGCGTGATGTTGGTGATGTTGTTGGCGGCGGCCTTCATGATTTCCTTGCCGACCGGGGTCGAGCCGGTAAAGGCGATCTTGGCGATGCGCGGGCTGGCGGCCAAAGGCTTGCCGGCCTCGACGCCGGTGCCGTTGACGATGTTGAGCACGCCCGGCGGCAAGAGGTCCGCGATCAGCTCGGCGACGACCAGGATCGAGGCCGGCGTCTGTTCGGCGGGCTTCAGCACGACGCAATTGCCGGCGGCCAAGGCCGGGGCCAGCTTCCACGCCGCCATCAGGATCGGGAAGTTCCACGGAATGATCTGGCCGACCACGCCCAGCGGCTCATGGAATTGATAGGAGACCGTATTGTTGTCGAGCTCGCCGATCGTGCCTTCCTGGGCGCGGATGCAGCCGGCGAAATAGCGGAAGTGATCGACGGTCAGCGGAATGTCGGCCGCGGTCGTCTCGCGCAGCGGCTTGCCGTTGTCCCAGGTCTCGGCCTCGGCGATGCGGTTGAGGTTCTGCTCGATGCGGTCGGCGATCTTGAGCAGGATGTTGGAGCGTTCGGTGACCGAGGTCCGGCCCCAGGCGCCACGGGCCTTGTGCGCGGCATCCAGCGCCAACTCGATATCCTCGGCGGTCGAGCGCGGCACTTCGCAGAGCTTGTGGCCGTCGACCGGCGACAGGTTGTCCATATAGCGGCCCTGCACGGGTTCCTTCCACTCGCCGCCGATGAAGTTGCCGTAGCGCGTCTTGAAGGGCGTCTGGGCTTTGATGTCGCGTTCGTGCCTGGTCATGGGTGTCTCCCTGTCGGTGGTTAAGGCGCCGTCAGGCTGCGCCCGCGCCGGCGCATGTGACAATCGCGGGGAGGGGAGCGGCGGCGAATTTAGCCCGGCGCGGAGGCGTGCGGCGGGGCCGTCTGTCGGAAAGACGAACAGGCGCGGCGGTATGTGTCGCACAATGCGACAGGTAAGCGCGATGGCTTGTCAATTTTGACGTGATTGTCGAATAAGCCCTTGCGCGCGCGGGCGCGAGGGGATTTTGTGCAGCGGAGCACTCTCCTCCCCATCGTGTCACGATGGGGAGCGGGGCGCCCCGTGGCGCGGCGCGGCGTAGTGCGAAGCACGAAGTCCGTGACGGAGGGGTCACTTACCGGCGTCCAAGCTTCCCCTGCCGCTGGCAAGTGACTCCTCCGTCACCGACGCGCCCTTCGGGCTTGCGATGCCACGCCACGGGGCGCCCCGCTCCCCATTTTAACAAAATGGGGAGGAGAGTTTCTCGGTGACGGACAGGGAGCGAGACAGAGTGCTGCATACGGACTCCAATTCGGTCGCGCGGGCCCGCGACGTCTTCTTCGGCCGCAAGGGCCTGCCGGTCGAAGAAGTCAACCACGCCATCCTGCGCTCGTGGATCCGCTGCGCCGACATGGGGTTGGACGCCGGCGCCGCTCCGTGGCGCGATGCGCCCACCGCGTCGGAAGTGCGGCAGCTGCATGAAAAGTACGAGGCCCTGTCGCGCATCTGCCGGCCCGAGCTCGATGCGCTGTATAACGAAGCGCGCGAGATTTCCGGAATTGTCGTACTGACCAATGCGCGCGGCGAAATCCTCGACGCGGTCGGCGATCCGTCCTTTGCCGGCAAGGCGGCCGAGGTGGCGCTGCGGCCCGGCATGTTGTGGAGCGAGGACGGCACCGGGACCAATGCCATCGGCACAGCCCTGGCCGAGCGCCGCGCCGTCTCGGTCAACGGTGCCGAGCACTATTTCCAGGTGCATGGCGGCCTAAGCTGTGCGGCCACGCCGGTCATCGACCCGCGCGGCGCCATCATCGGCGTGCTCGATATCTCGACGCCGGTCACCGTCCAGGCCGGCGCCGCGTTAGGCCTGATCCGCATGGCGGTCGAGCAGATCGAGCACCGGCTGTTCCGCGGCGGCTTCGAAGGGTGCCGTACCGTGCGCTTCCAGACCGACGCCAACCTGCTGGGCGCGGCGCGCGAAGGCATATTGGCCGTGCGCGACGGGTTCATCGTCGCCGCCAATCGCCGCGGCCTGTCCTTGATCGGGCAATCGTGGGAAGCCATCGACACCATGCGCATCGATGAGGTCTTCGACCTGACCGGCGGTGAATTGGCTGCCGGGCCGGCGCGCGGCCGTGACGGGCGCGACTTTCACCTGCGTGTCGATGACGACGGCCGCGCCAGGCCTCAGGCCCTGGCGCAAAGCCCGAGCCTGGGCGATGTCGAACTGTCGGCCATCCGTCAGGCGCTGGAACTGCACAAGGGCAATGTCAGCGCGGCGGCCCGGCAATTGGGCATCCACCGCAGCACCATCTACCGGCGGATGGCGGAGTTGCAGGGATAGACGCACAACAAAAAAGCCTTCCGGAAAACCGGAAGGCTTTTTCAATTCCATCGCTTTAAAAGGCTTAGGCGGCCTTGGTCAGCGACTTGTTGAGAATGGCGACGGCGGCGTCACGGTCGATCTTTTCGATCGCGGCGACTTCGCGGGCCATACGGTCCAAGGCCGATTCATAGAGCTGGCGTTCCGAATAGGATTGCTCGGGCTGGCTGTCCGAACGGTACAGGTCGCGCACGACCTCGGCCAGCGAGACCAGGCAGCCCGAATTGATCTTGGCTTCGTATTCCTGGGCGCGGCGCGACCACATGGTGCGCTTGATACGGGCGCGGCCCTTCAGGGTGACCAGGGCTTGCGACATGACGGCTTCGGCGGCCAGGTGGCGCAGACCGGCGGTCTTGGCCTTCTTGGTCGGCACGCGCAGGGTCATCTTTTCGTGGTCGAAGGTGACGACGTAGACTTCCAGAGCGTAACCGGCAACTTCCTGGGTCTCGACCGCCGCGACAGTCCCGACGCCGTGCGCCGGATAAACGACCTTGTCACCGACATTGAAGTCGTGACGGATGAGGGTGGCGGTGTCAGCGGACATAGGCGAACCTTTCGCTCTGATGGGGCAGGCGGCGCGACAAAACCTTGCGCTTAGACGTCAAAAAGTCCCGCCCCCCAAAGCCTTATCGGCCGGAAGGTGAAACGAAAACGCACGCGTCAAACCCATGGAAACCCATAAGATCGGCGTGTGCTGATTGACTGCTAAGACAAGAGTGTCATCCGACCTGCGTCGTGGGTGCCAGGCAATCCGCCGAAGGGGAGGGGCGAATTGAAAGCATGAAACAAACGAAGATTTGCGCGGATCGTGGGTCTGAATTTTCCCCGTGGATAACGGGGGCGAAGGAGGCCGTGCGACTCTTGCAACATCACACCTTCTATCACAAATTTAAGACAAAATAAAGCCTCGATACATCGCGCAAAGCAATGTAGCAAAAGTGTTGCACGACAAGCCGTTCAGGTCTGTTCGAGGTAATTATTTACCGTCACCGGGCTTTTCCGAAAAATATTTTTCGAACTTGCCGGTTTCGCGCTCGAAATCCTCGCGATCGGCGGGCGGGGTGCCCTTTTCGGCGATGTTCGGCCACACGGCGGCGTATTTCGTGTTGACTTCCAGCCACTTGCCGTTCTCGTCATCGGTGTCCGGCTTGATGGCGTCGACGGGGCATTCCGGTTCGCAGACGCCGCAGTCGATGCACTCGTCCGGGTTGATGACCAGGAAGTTTTCACCCTCGTAGAAGCAGTCGACCGGACAGACTTCGACGCAGTCCATGAACTTGCATTTAACGCACGGGTCGGTGACGATGTAGGTCATTGCGGAACGCCTTTGAAATCAGCGTGCGTCATGCGGAAAACGCGCCGTCATGTCAAGAGTCGCTGCTATCGCTATGCACCATTTGTTCTAAACGCAGGAGAGGCGCAGCCTAAACTCTCCTCCCCATTTTGTTAAAATGGGGAGCGGGGCGCCCCGAGGCGTGGCGCGGCAAGTGCGAAGCACGGCGTCCGCGACGGAGGGGTCACTTTCCGACGCCAAAGAAATCCCTATCGCCAGCAAGTGACCCCTCCGACGTCGACTTGCCCTTCGGGCGCGCGCCGCCACCTCCCCATTTTAACAAAATGGGGAGGAGAGGCCTCTATTCGCTGTTCGTCTTATAAAGTCCCTGCGCCTCAACCGCCGGCCCTCTGCGTTCGCCCGAATCCAGGATTTCGACATCGAACAACCGGGTGCCGATGGCGAAGATCAGCCGGTCGCCGGGCTTGACGCTATGCGAGGCTTTTTCCACCCGCGACACCTGGCCGAAGCGCTCCAGCCGGCAGTGGCCTGAGTCCGCGAACTTGGCCGACAGGGCGCGGGTCTTGAAAAACCGCGCCCGCCACAGCCAGACATCGATGCGAACGGCGTCAGTCACGAAAGAACTCCGACCACCAATCTTCAAATCCATGACGGACACGGACGATCAGCACGCCGCCGTCCTCGATATCATAAAATATCAGATGCGCACGGAAAGGCAGCATTCGCACGGCAGGCGACACTTCGTAGCGTAAACGCCCCGAATTTGGATAAGTTGCGAGGCGGTCGAACGCCGCATGAAGATCATCGAAATACTTATCGGCTTGAGCGATGCCGAAGCGTTCGATTCCCCGAAGATAGATATTGCCGACGTCGCGGTCTGCCGACTCGCTTAGTCGCCATTTCATGAGGGGAGAAGTCCTCGTTTGCGAGCCTCTTCACGAGCGGCCTGGCGTATCTCTTCAAAGCTCCGCGTGCTGATGCCGCTCGCTCGGCCTTCGTCGATCATTGCCTGCATGGCGGCGATCTTTTCCGTGCGTTCCTGGTCGCGGCGGATCAGGTCGCGCACATAGTCGCTGGTATTGCTGTAGCGGCCCGTCTCGGTTTGCGCTTCGGCCCAAGCTTTCATCGCTTCCGGCAGGGAAATATTCATCGTGGCCATGACAATGCTCCTGTCATCACCCTAGGCCTTTTAGCAAACTTTGTCAAAATTCGCTCATCACCGCGTATTCAGCTTCTCGCGCAGGATGGCGAAAGGTGAATAGGGGTTGATATAGGGCTCTTTCTCGGGCCGGGGTGCCGGGCGTTCGCCCTTGGGATGGGGCTTCTTGCCCTTTTCGTGCCGGTTGTGACGCGGCTTTTCACCCTCGGCGCCCTCAGGCTTGGGGCGGTCTTGGGCGCGGTCGTGGCGAGGCTTGCGGTCGCCGCGATGCGCGTTGCTTCCGGGTTCGCCCTTCTCACCGTGATGCGGCTTGTTATGGCGCGGCCGTTCGCGATGCGGACGTTCGCCCTCCGGCCGGCGCTGGCGCCAGCCGATGCGTTCTTCCTCGACGAAGGCCTCAGCCGTTTCAACGGGCGGTTCCACCGGCGTCGCGTCGACCCAGGCATAGACGTCCGGCTCTTCCGCCACCGGCGCGGCGACCGGCTTGACCGGTACGCGCACCATGATCGCCGGCACCTTGACGAGGCCGAGCGCCAGCATCAGCTTGTCGCGCGCCGCTTCATCGAGGCGCAGCGAGGCGAAATCGGCGTCGCGCACATAGACGGCGCCCTTTTGGTAGACGCCGTTGCCCATGATCTTGTCGAGCTGCGACAGGGTGTGCGTCGAGACCGGCGGGTGGCTTTCCCCCAGGCCCAGCATCCCCTTCAGCGACAAAGCGCGCTGGCCTTCGGGCGTACCGAAGCCCTGCATGAAGTGGCGCGTCTTGGGGTTCAGAATATCCGGCAGGAACCAGGCATAGCGGTGCCCGGCGACGCCCAGTGCCTTCAGCGCCTGCTTGTCCTCCGGCGACAGTTTGACGCTGTCGTCGCGGCGCAGGATGCCGCCGTTCTCATAGAGCTGATAGGCAATGGCGCGCACCTGGGGCGGCGTGCCTTCGGCCTCGGCCGCTTGCTTGGCTTTCCACAGGCCCTTCAACTGAGCCTGGCTGATCGTGCGCACATAGTCGGTCAGGCGCTTGGTGGCGCGCGCGATCAGGGCCGGATGGTCGATCTCGGTCAGCAGCTTGATCTGCGGCGCGAAATAGTCGCCGGGCTCGATCTTGGCCACCGGCGCATCCTGCCACAGCACCTGGCCGTTCTTGATGCGCAGCGTCTTCGACGCCGTATTGCCGAGGTCGCGCAGGCGATCGGTCAGCAGGGGCGTGATCGCCCGGTGCGCCGCCTGACGCAGGGTCTTGTCCTCGATGATCGTCTCGGACGCGGAAAGCTTGAAATTCAGCCCCTTCAGCGTGCCGACGACATGACCTTCCATGATCACCTGGCCCTGGGCGTCGACCTCGGGGCGCGGCGCGTCCTCGGTGCCCAGCGCCTTGAGCAAGGCGCTGGTCCTTTGGTCGATAAAGCGCTGCATCAGCGCTTCGTGCAGCTTGTCCGACAGCCGTTCTTCCAGGTCGCGGGTGACGTCGCGCCAATGCTCGACGCGCTTCAGCCAGCCGCCGCGGTGGGCGATGTAGGCCAGCGTCCGCACGCCCGACAGGCGCGAC
>FTAQ01000034.1_pt1 | contig 8552 bp, 10 predicted proteins | sample 1639131 | NCBI WGS metagenome assembly FTAQ01 (sample SAMEA3914812, study PRJEB12502) | metagenome | biome: forest; material: soil | place: Canada | collected 2011-07-07 | depth 0.1 m | reverse complement strand
GTATTGGCGCAGGGCGTCGCCGTGGAGACCGTGTAGAGCGTCGGATTGACCGGCGCCGCCGAGCCGTTGAGGTAGCAGTTGAACGCCTCGCCGGTATTGACCTGGCCGACCGGCTCGCTGGCGCCATAGCCGTTGGCGCCGAAGAACCGCGTCAGGGTGAAGGCCGTCGTGGTGCCGTCCCCCGTGCCGATGATGTTTTGCCACACCTTGTGGTCGTCGGGGTTTTTGTAAAGGAACCGCCCGACCGTGCCGGCGATCTGCAACAGGAACCCCATCATGGTCCGGAATTCCAGACCCTCGCCGGCCTGGAACTGCTCGCAGAGCCCGTCGCGCAGGAATTCATAGTTCAGCTCGAAATCGTGCAGCGGATATTCGGCGATGGCGATGTCGATATCCGCCCCCGACGCCATGGTCGCGGTCGGCAGGTTCATGAAGCTGGCCGACCAGTTCGAATTATAGGTCAGACCCGCCAGCAGCGACCGGTCCGGATAGACCGGCAGTGTCATCAGAACTTGCCTTTACGCTGTTGCTTGCCGAGCCAGGTCAGCAGCTCGTGACCATGATCTTCCAGCATGTCCGAAATGCCGGACGACGCCGGCGCATGGATCGTCGGGCTGTAGTGGTTGTGAATTGTCTTCGAACCGCTGCCCCCCGCCCCGCCGATATTGGCAGCGACTTTGGAAAAGGCGTCGTTTTCGTACCTTGGCACAACCCTTTCGCCCTGGTGGATCATCGCGACCATGTCACGGGGCACGGAGTCGATCCCTTTTTCGAATCCTCCGAACGCCATGGCGCCAGCATAGACCGCAGCGGCCGCTACGGGCGCAAGAACGGGCCCGACAACAGGAATGCTAGACATCGCGGCATAGGCGCCGGACGCGGCCGTCCCCGCATTGGCTTTCACTTGCTGGCTTTGTGTCGCGATCTGCGCCGCACTGGCTGTCGCGTCAGAGGCCGTCACTGCCGAATTGGTGCTGACGACCGCAGCCTTTTTCTGGCCCAGGCTCAGCAGCTCGACCAACAGGCCGCCCTTGGCCGTCGCCTGGTCCGAGGCCAGGCCCTCGGCGTTCATCAGGGTCTTTTCGGTAAGGTAGTGCAGATCGTTTTCGATCTCTTTTTCAACCAGGTTGTGCCCGATCTCCAACGCGATCTGCGCCATGGACTCACGCCCGCTCAGAATGCCCGAGACCAGCGTGTTTTCCGAATTCATGATTTCCTGGTTGGCGCCCTTCCAGGCCTCCGCCGCCTTGCGGTGGAGCTTTTCCTCCTCCTCGGCCGCCTTCTTGGCCGCCTCGAGGCGCGCGTTTTCTTCCTTCTTCTTGTCCTCGGTCAGCTGGCGTTCCAGCTGGTCGATCTGGGCGGCCAGCGTGGCGCGGATCCGCAGTTCCTCGTCGGCCGCCGTGTGAACGGCGACGACGTCGTTGGCGTAGAGCGCCTTTTTCTTTTCCTGGGCGTCGATCTCGTCCTGGGCTTCGCGCGCGGCCAGGTCGCTCAGGAGTTCGTACTTTTCCTGGGCGCTGATCTTGGATGCCTCGAAGTCCGCCTCGACGCCGGCGCGCTGGCCGCCGATGCCGGACTTTTGAACGTCCAGGCCCGTCGTGATGTCGTCTTCGCCTATACGTTGCTTTTGCTCGGCGGCGTGCTGGCCGGCGGCGAGCTGGGCATCCTCGAACTTCGTCAGGACCTCGCGATAGGCGGCGGTGCCTTCCTTGGCCGCGTCAAGCTTGCGTTTCCAGAACCCGACTTCGAAATCCTGCATATCCTTGGACCAGTCGCCGGTTTGCGACTTGATCGTGAACTCCGCGTCCTTCAGCTCGTTTTCGAAATCCGCCGCGCCGGCGTCCTTGGGCTTCGGTCCCTTGGGGCCGGCGACACGCTTTTCGTCCTCCTTAACAGCGATATCCGCGCCCTGTTTTGCCGCCTGGGTTTGCTTCAGCAAGGTCTCGGCCTCGGCGATGGCCTTGGCGTTGCCCGAGTTGCGCGCGGCGTTCAGCTTTGTCTGAGCGTCGGCCAGGTCCAGGACAAGCGCCTTTTGGGCCGCCGTGTCGGTGTCAAGCTGGGTCTCGTGGTGACCATAGGTGTTCAGGCGCGAAATCTTGCCCTGGTTCGCCTGGTCGGCGCCGGCCTGGTTGGAGCCTTCGGCGGCGATCTTGGCCTTCAGGTCGGAGATTTGCTTGTCGAGACTGTCGATCTTGCCGGCCGTGAAATCGGTGCGGAGCTTGATGGTGCCGCGCTCGTCCATCAGATCTTTCAACTTGTCGTCTTCCGTGCCGACGCCCTGGATCTCGCGGCCCCAGCGGCGCATCTTCTCGATGCCGTCGTCGATATGGCTGCTCAACTCCTGGAATACCCAGGACAGGCCGGTGGCCGTCGTGTTGACATTCTTCAGGTGGACCTGAAGGTCCTGAAAAGCCACGCTGGCCGCGCCGGCCTTGTCACCTGTCTCCTCCATCGCCTTGATTTCGGCATATTGCGCGGCCGTCAGGAAGTGGGTCTGCTCGTTGAGCTCGGCGGCCTTCTTCGAGACGTCGTCGGTCAGGCCTTCCAGCGTCTTCAGCGCTTCGGCCGGCTTTTCGCCGAGCGCCGCGCCCAGCTTGGCGGCGTCGTCGATCATCAGCTCCATCGAGGCCGAGCCGACCTTGCCGGACCGGACAAGCTGCAGCTCAAGATCACGCGCCGCGCCCAGCGAAATGTGCATGTGGGCGGCAATGTCCTGCGACATGACCTGGTATTGCGAAGCGGTCAGGTTCGCGGCGTTGCCGGTCCCGGCAATGGCGTTCTTGAACGTCGTGACGTCTTCGACGCCCTGCGCCATCTCGTATGCGACGCCGACCGTGGCCGCGGTCAGGGCAATCAGGCCGACGCCGACCGGCGACAATATCGCCTCGAGGAGACCCAGGCGCTGGACAAGGATTGTGGCCGATCCGGCCATGCGGTGGAAGTTGCCACTGGCCCCTTCGCGGCCCAGCGTCAGCAGCTCGCGGACGACGCCGGATGTTCCGCCATGCAGGCCTTCCATCGCCGCGCCAGCTTCCTTGGCGCCAGACGTGACGGCCTCCACGCCGGACGCGGCGCTGCGCACGCTTTTGAGCTCGCCGCTCAGCAGGGCGACCTTCGACTGAAGCTTGGCGACATTGTCGCCGGCGGCGAGCATTTCCGCGCTCATCTGGCCGGTCCCGCTGCCCTTGGCGGCGGCGGCGAAGTCGTTCAGTTCCTTGCTGGCCGCCTTCAGTTCGGCCTTGGTGATCGCCAGCTTCGCCGTCAGGTCCGCGACATCGGCCGTGATCGAAACATTGATGTTGCTGCCCATCGGCTGGCTCCTAAGGTATCAGTCCGTGACGTCCGGATAGGGATTTTCCCAGACATCGGGCTCTTCCGAGGCGCTTTCGGGCGCTTCTCCCGGGCGCTGTGGCGGCGACCACCAGTGATTCGCGGCGAAATAGACCTGGATCAGCCGGTCGGCCGGCGGGTCTTCGGCCAGCTGGTATTCGATATCTTCGTAAAGCGCCCAGGTCAGGCTGTTCCACCAGTATTCCCGCGTATGGCCGAAGTAACGGCAACAGCGCAGCACAATACCTTCCCAGTTTAGTCCGGGGTTGGCGCCCCCTTCGCCTCCCCCGACGGGGCGGCCTCGCTGCGCGTCATGAACATGCCGGACTGGCGACGCACCGCCAGCCACGCGGTCTGGCGGTCGTCCTCGCCCGAAGACCAGGAGTCGAACTCGTCGCGGCCGAGCGTCGGATGCAGGGCGGTAAGCCCGACGAAGATGGGGCCCATGATCAGGCGGTCATAGTCCTCGTTGGACAGGCCGCGAAACACGCCCAGCATAGCCTCGCCGTTGCGCGCCAGGTGCGCGTCGTCGTCGGCGTCGGCGGGAACCGGCCTGGCGGCGATGGCTTCGTTGATCAGGGAGCTGAGTTCCAGCAATTCCCTGCGGCACTTTTGCAGTTGCCGCCAGGCCAGGACCGGAACGGGCCAATCCTTGCCGCCTAAGGTGATAAAGGCCGCGCCATCGGGCGCGTTTTCGGCGGGTTCGGTCATTGATAGGCCTTTTGCATTTTGTGCTTGGCGCCTTCGATCATTTCGGGGTGATCGAGCTCCTGCACGTCGATTTTCAGAATCAGTTCGGTCGACAGGTCGAGATTGCCGATCTTGGCCAGCACGCCCAAAAGCGGCTTTCGGTTCCAGCGGATCGCCTTGACGTCGTCGCAGGCGATCGGCGGCTGGCGGCGCTGCACCAGATATTGCACGATCTTCTTCGCCACGAAGCGCCGGGCCTGGTCGACCTCGAGCTGCGACAGCTTAAGCCCGTCGCGGATCTGCTCGTCGGGAAGGCCGTTGGCGATGTTCTGGAACACCAGGCGCCGGGTTTGACCCAGCGCCCGGCGTTCGTCGTCAGTGATCGCCATGGCCAGGATTAAGCCGCGTTGGCGAAGGTCGCGGTGCCGACCGAGCCGCTGGAATTGGCGCAGGCGACATAGTCCAGCGTGTTGCTGGCGAACCCGCTCTTCTTCAGCGAGATGCCGGCGCTGCCCGCGATGCAGTTGCCGAACACGAACATGTCCTGGCCAGTGCCCCACGGAAAGACGTGCACGGCCGTGAAATTGCCGACCAGGCCCTGGGTCTGGTTGGTCAGGGCGATGGTCTCGCCCGAGGTCGAGACCGTGTAGGCGTAGGAGATCAGGACGTTCGTATTGGCGTCGCCCGCGGCGAACTTGTAGACGCCGGCGGCGACCGAATAGGATTTGCCGGCCATTTCCGAGCCCGAGGCGACGCAGGTCATCAGGACGCCGGTCGTGGCGTTCTTGACGCCCAGGTCGAAGATCCAGGTCGCGCTGTTGACCACGGTCACGGTATAGGTCGACGTGCCGGGCACGGTGCCCGCTTCCCCGTCCGCTTCCAGGGTCTGGCCGGTCGTCGAGCCATCGCCGAACATGATGTCGGCGAAGATCCGCGCATTGGCCGCGCCGTACTCGACCTTGCCGGTGATGTCCATTTCGCCGGCGCCGACCGCGACGGCCAGCTGCTGCTCGCCGAACAGGCTTTCGGTCTTGCGCTTGAAGTCGATCGACTGGCTTTGCGGCACCAGGGCGCGCGCCGGCGTCGGGTTGGCATAGTTGCCGGTGGCGAAGACGCGGCCGGCGCCGAAGGTCGGCTTGAGGGCTTGAACAGTCATGGATGTGTCCTTTCGGGGCCGGAACTGGCGTTAGGCGGCGGGTTGAGGCGGCTGGGGCGTCGCGGCGGGCGCGGGCGGGGGAACGGTGACCGCCGGAGGTTCCGGCGTCAGGCGCGCGATCAGGTCGGGAAGCGCCGCGCGGACCTGGTTATAGGCCTCGGTGTCGCGGCCCAGCGCGCCGGCGCGCAGGCGGTCGTTAAACCAGTCGTTGACGATCTCGGTCGCGGACATGAGGTCCTCCTCAGGGTAGGGTGATGCGGATCGGTATCCGCGAAATCGCCTGGCCGGCCTGGTCGCCGGGCGACGAGTCGGTCTTGCCCTCGACGCGGCACCAGTAAACCAGGCCGCCGATGGTAAAGCGGGCATCGCCGCCCGGATCGTCGAAGGCCATCGATTGGCGCACCAGCCGTTCCAGCGCGGTCAGTCCGGTGTCGGGCGCCGTGTCCGGATCGGCGCCGGCCCGGCAATAGAGCCACGCCTCGCAATCCAGCGTCGTGATCGACCATGAACTGTCGTGGTCGTACTGGTCCATGGCGCCGATGCGGCGCAGGAACAGGGCCGGCTGCGCATCCACCTCGGACCAGCGGATCAGCCGGCGGCCGAAGGTCTGAAATCCGGCCTGGAATGCGCCGAATGTGACCGGATCGCATACGGCGTCCGAAAGGGTCAGTGTGGCCTCGCCTGGGTTCAGCGACGCGATCGTCACCCCCTCGCCTACGCCCGGGCCGACGACCGGCAGTCCAGGGAACAGACCTGCGAAGTTGCCGACGCTGGTCAGCACGGCCGAGTCCTGCGCCGAATTGGCGGTGAAGCTGATCGCCGTCGTCGCCTGGAAATGGGCCAGCAGCGCCGCCATGGGCGTTTCGAAATCGGTGTTCATCCCAGATCCTTCAGGCGTTGGCCTGGGCGGTGGATTTCGCCACCACGGCATTGAGCCGGGCGACGACCTCGGGCTGCATGGCCGCCAGCGGGCCGCGCTCGAAAGCGAATTCGGCGATGTCCGGCGTCCGGTTATAAGCCTCGACCAGGACGGTGACCGGTTCGGCCAGCTTCTTGTCCCAGAAGTGGTCGAGCTTCATGTCGTGCGCGGCGACCTTCGTCGGGTTGTGCGCGCCGTATTCCAGGGCCGCGGCCTTGGCGAAGTCCTGGCTGCCCTTGTCGCCGGCGATGTCGATATAGCCGGTGATCCGGTTGGGATCGGTGAACAGGCGAAGCCGCTCCTGGCTGCGCAGCCGGCCGGTGCGGTCGGGCGTCGCCGCCTCGATGCGCGCCAGAAGCTCGATCGACAGGGCGTCGATCTCCTGCTTCAGGTCGGCATAGAGCGCATCCGGGAATTCGTCGAAGCGCAGGCCGACCTGGCGGACGCCCGCCAGGTCGATCTTGATCGTATCCATCTCAGGCCACCGTCGGTGTGCGATAGCGGTCCAGCATCGCCTCGATGTCGGGCGGAAACTGCCCCGATTGCCCGGGCGTCCCGCCGAACCAGAACCGCTCGGTGCCGACGCCCGGCGTATCGCGCTGGATCAGGGCCGGGTCGCGACCGCGCGCGGCCGACCGGCCGGTGATCAGCTGCAGGCAGGCGTCGACCAGGTCGTCGGGCACGCGGAAGGTCGCATAGGCCACCGTCAGCACCTGGCCGGCATCGGCGGGGTTGAAGCCATAGAGCTGCGCCGACGGAAAATCGCCGACGCCGACGGTCAGGCTGTACTGCCCCTGGGCCGGATTCGCCGGCACCTGGGCCAGGGCCACGCCCGACGCATAGGCGACGGACTGGGTGCAGGAGAAATCCTTGTCAACGAACAGCGCCGCCTGAAAACTGGGCGGCACCGTCACCGTCGTGGTCGTCAGCGCCCCGAACCCTGCGGTATAGGTCACCGTGAGCGGAAACGATTCCCAACGCTCGATGCGCCCGTCGCTTTTGAGGCGCAGCAACCGCCCGGTGTCGGCGTCGACCGTGAAGTCGACGCCTTCGACCAGGATCTTCGTATTGCCGTTCGGCAATGCCTGGGTCACCGACATCACCGCCAGGATCGGCCAGCGCGTCAGCGGCAGTTCGTTGTCGCCGTTGAACCGGGCGCCGGGAAACGGGTCGCGGCCGAACTGGATGACGTCCTGCAGGACTTCCGGCGCGAACACCCGCTTGGTGTAGCCGGCGACCGAGCTGGAGATCTGCCGGATCGCCCGGCACAGCCAGCGGTCCTTCGACGTGTCGGAAGGCTTGATCTGCAGCTCGTCCTTGACCGTCTCCAGATCGACGAGATCGTAGGTGGCCGCCGTCGCGATCACCGAGGTGATGCGCTCGATCCGAAGTGACATGCGTCAGTAGACGGTGCGCGTGATCAGGGTCAGCGCGCGGGCCGACGTCTGGTTGACCGGCGACCCGGATGTCCCGCTGCGCACCTTGATCCCGGTCACCCCGCGCCAGATCGTCGGATCGACGGCGATGAACTGACCCGCGGCGACGGTGAAGGACACCGCGCTGCCGGCGCTGGTATACAGCTCGGAAAAATTGGTGTCGTCCGGCGTCGCCTGGAAGGTCAGGGCCGCGGCGTCCCAGCCGGCCGGCATGACGATGCCGACCAGCGTCTTTTCGCCAAGGGCGACCTCGGCGGAAAGCGAGGTCCCGTTGGCGATCGTGACGGTCTGTTGATCGATATAGGCCATGGCAGGACGCCCTTCCTTCGGGATTTAGAAACGCGGCGACCACAGGTCGATGCTGTCGATCAGCATCGTCGCCACGCCCGTGCCGCTGGGCTTGTAGACCGAATGGTACGCCTGCAGCTGGGCGCTCGTGCCCGTCGCGCCCCAGGTGAGCGGGGCCAGCGAGCTCGAATATTCGACGCCGTCGATGTAGAAATGCAGCACGTTCGACGCATCCATCTCGATGCGGTAAAGGTGCCAGGCATTGGCGGCCACGGTGAGGCCGGTCGCGACCGAGCGCTGCGAGACGCCGTCCTGGACGCGCATGCTGACCGCGCCGTTGGCGGTGCAGCCGAACTGGATATATTCGGACGCGTTGTTCGGCCCGTCGATCCAGGCCGACGACAGGCCCCATACCGCCTGGACGCCGGCGGCGCTTGGCAGCACCGACAGATTGATCCAGGCCTGGTAGATGATGGTCTTGGTCGAATCCCAGGTGAGCTGGTCATTCTGGGTCAGCGTCGCCTCTTCCTTTTCGGACGTGGCGGCCAGGGCCAGAGACAGCTGGCCGCCCGGGCTGTTGGCGACGATGGCTACCCCGGTCGGTGTGCCCTGCGTCTTTTTCACCCACGGATAGCCGGCGACGGGCGAGCCCATGGCCGGGATGCCGGCGGTATGACCGGCGCCCACGAAGTCTTCGCCGAACTGGATCGGCGCGCCGACATTGGTGTATTCC
>FTAQ01000095.1_pt1 | contig 8731 bp, 3 predicted proteins | sample 1639131 | NCBI WGS metagenome assembly FTAQ01 (sample SAMEA3914812, study PRJEB12502) | metagenome | biome: forest; material: soil | place: Canada | collected 2011-07-07 | depth 0.1 m | reverse complement strand
TGTAGGTGATCGATGTGCCACTACCGGTCTTGACGCCGAGCGCGGCGGTGACGTCGTCGCCGGAGAGCACGCCGCTCAGGGCATTGTCGAGGGTGGCCAAGGTGCCGTAGGTACCGGTGATATTGCCGCCGTTATAGGTGACGGTCTTCGGGTAGATGGTCAGCGTGCCGCTCTGGTTGCCGGTCGTCGCCAGAACATAGTCGCTGGCCTCCGCCCCGGTCAGGCTCGTGACATCGATCTGATAGCTGCCGGCCGACAGACGCGCGCCAAGCGTGGCCGCCACGCCGTTCTGGCTGAGCGTCGCCAGAGGGTCGACCGTATCGCCGCTGAGCACGCCGGTCAGCGATCCGCTGACCGTGGCCAGGGTGCCATAGGTCGAGGTGGCGTCGATCCCGGTATAGGTGATCGGGCGCGGGATGATGTCGACGGCATTGCTGGCGGGCGCCGCCAGCCAGAAGAAATAGCCGGGCTTGTCATTGGCCGAGCTTGCGCTGGTATCAAGCGTTTCGGTGACGCCTTGCGTACCGACATTGAACCGGCTGACGCCGCCGGTGGTTATGGTCACCAGGCCCGGGGACAGATCGCTGCCCAGCGTGTCGCCGGTGGCCAGGCTGCCGTTGATCAGGCGAAAGGCGGCATTGGCGAAATCGGCGGCATCGGCGCCATAGACCGCCTGCGTGTCGCGGAAGGCCGCCAATCCATCGACGGCGATTTGCGCGGCCTGGCCATCGTCCAGCTTGCCGCGATATTGCACGACGCCGTTGTCGATCATGGCGACGTTGGCGACGAAGTCAGGCGTGCCGTTGCCGACGCCCGAAACCGTCGCCGTCGACGCGCCGATCCAGGTCAGATTGGCCGAGGTGATCGTGGTGTCGGCGGCAAACGCCAGGTTTCCGGTCAGGGTCAGGGTCGACTGCGGATTCTTGTTCGTGCCGCCGCCGGCGGTCGTCGTCATGTTGCCGTCGAACAGGATCTCGCCGCCGCCGTCGGTTTCGATGGCCAGGTCGGCGAACGAGGCGACGCCGCTACCCGTCAAAACCGACCCGTCCATCGGGCTCAGGCGGATCTGGCCGCCGGCGGCATTGTCGTTGCCGGCCTCGAGCCACAGGCTGATATCGCCGGGCTGGGTGGAGCTGTAATTGACTAGGTCCGCGCCGGTCAGATCGATAAAGGCCGCGCCGCTGCCGCGATCCGAAAGGCGCGCCCCGTTGGCGAACGGATCGTTGGCGTAGAGGCCGAGCTGGCCGCCGCCGCCGTTCAGCGTGCCGGTCACCGTAATGCCGCGGCCGGCATGGAACTCGCTGTCGACCAGGGTGCCGGGCAGGCTCAGCCCACCGGCGATCGTCAAGGTGTCGCTGGCCTCGACATAGAGGGTGTTGAGCGACGGGATGGCGGCCATCAGCGCGCCCAGGTCGATGCTGCTGACGCCGGCGGTCCCCGATGGCGTGGTCGACAGATCGATCGTCTGGGCGCCGAGCGTCAGGACGCCCGTGGTGTCGAGATGCAGACTGCCGAAATCGGGCAGGGCGGACAGCGTGCCGAGCGAACTGATGTCCGCGCCGCCGCTCGAACTGACGTTCCAGATGGCGTTCATCGCCGTATTGGTCAGGCTGTCGACGATCAGCACGCCGCCCGTGCCGCCCGTCGCCATGACTGCCGTCGAGGAATCCACGGAGACGGTGCCGGCGGTGGCCAGGCTCGGCAGGGCGCCGAACGACCCGGCATAGAAGGCATAGGCCGGGCTGCCGTCGTCGTCGGTGCCGGCGCGATAGGCGCCACCCAGGCGGATCAGGCCGCCGGCCGTGGCGCCCGACGCATTGATCGCCGCCCCGGTCACCGTCAGCGTGCCGGCGGTGACGTCGATGCGGCCGCCGGTGTCGCCCTGGGCGCTCAGGCTGCCGGTGAGGGTCAGTTGCCGGCCGGCGCTGAGCTCGATGGCGCCGCCCGTCGCGCCGGTGGTCGAATCGACGGTCACCGTGCCATCGACAGTGGCGCCGGCGCCGTCCGCTTCAAGGGCGACCGCGTCCGTGGCGAAGACGCTGTCGGTGGCGGTGATCGTGCCGCCGAATTCCACGGTCTGGCCCAGGCTGCCGTTCGGCGAGGCGGTGCGCGCTTCGATGCGGCCGCCGAGCGCGCTCAGGATGCCGGTCTGGTCGATCAGGGTGCCGCCGCTGGTGGCCAGCGCCGACACATCGTTGAGCGTCAAAAGCGCGTCGCCCGACGGCGTCAGGGTGAAGGCCTGCGCGGCGCCCAGCGCGATCTGGCCGCCCGGGGTGGTGATCGAGCCGCTATTGGCGACCGACGCGCCGAACAGCCCGACCAGGCCGCCGCTGTCGGTCGAGATGGTGCCGGCATTGCTGACGGACCCGCCGCCGTCGCCCGAAAACTGCAGGACATCGTTCAGGAAGTTGCTGTTGCCGATGTCGATCGTCGAGCCGATGAAGCCGCCGCGGGTGTCGATCAGCCCGGTTGCGCCGATGGTGATGCCGTTTTCGTTGATCAGGTAGACCTGGCCGTTGCTGTGGATCGTGCCGTCGATTTCCGAAAAAGGCGCGCCGGTCTCGACACGGTTCAGCGTGGCGCTGGTCGCCGACGGCTGGTTGAAGGTGACCACGGCGGCGGAGCCTAGGCTGAACGATTGCCAGTCGAGGACGGAGCGGTCGCTCGTCTGGTCGATGGTCAGGGCGCCCGCGACACTGTCGTCTATGGTCGCGGTGCCCAGGACGACCGATCCGACCGTCGGCAGGATGGCCGAGGTATCGTAGACCGTGCCGGAGAGAATGGAGGTGTGGATGCTGTTGTCGTCGACCGTATCGAACTCGTAATTGGCCGAGAACCCGCTCTGGCCGCGGGCGTCGCCGGACAGGGTCGCCGTGCCCTGGTCGGTCCAGGTGACATTGGTCGCGGCAATCGTCGTATCCGCGGCGAAGATCAGATTGCCGGTCAGGGTAATGCTGCCTATGGGCGGCGCGCCTCCGAAATGCGCATCGATATTGCCGGAGACATCGCCGTTGAATTCGATCGATCCTTGCCCCAAGGCCGAAATCGTCAGGTTGTCGAAATCGTCCCAGGCGTTCGCTTCGCCGCCCTGGGGCGAGCCGTCGATGACGGGCAGGAAAATCCGGCTGCCGGCGGCGCTGTCGTTGCCGGCCATCAGGGTGATGGTGATACTGCGGTCTATGTCGTCGATCGGTTCCTGGGCGTGCGGCGCATAGATAAGCGGCGATTGGTAGAGCGTCGAATTCGACAGGTCGAGATTGGCGATGCCGCTGTCGCGCAGGCCCGATGCGCCGTTGGCGGCCGGGTCGTTGGCATAGAGGAAGAGATCGGCGCTGCTGCCGTCTATATCCCCGTTCATCGTCAGGGTGCGTCCGGCGGCGAAGGTCAGGTCGCGCAGGGTGCCCGTCAAATAGTCGGACGGACGCGGTGAACTGGCCTGCAGGTCGCCGCCGTCCTGCGGACTGAAGCCGCCGACGAGGGTTAGGTCGTTGCTGGCCTCGATCGATACCTCGCGGGCATTCTCGACCGTCGATTGCAGGCCGTCGGCATTGATGAACGGCACTCCGCCCGAGTCGTAGCCGGTATGGGCGATCAACAGGTCCTTGGCGCCGAAGAACAGGTATTCGGCCGCGTCGGGGCCGAAATAGGTCATGGGGTTGCTGTTGCACTGCGTATTGGTGCTGCAGTCGCCGGCGAATTCCTGTTGTGTGCGATGAACGGGAAAGACCAGGTTCGATATGGTGCCGAGCGACGACACGGCAATCGCCCCGTTCAGCCCGCCGGCGCGCCAGTCGGCGGTGTTCAGCGAGGTGTCCTGGCTGCTGAAGACGATGATCGTCCCGCCGGTGCCGAATTCGCTGAGATTGGTGTCGGGCCACACCGGCATGGCCGTGCCGTCGGCGTGCAGGCTCGACGCCGCATCGATCGACACGGTGCTGGCGTTGGCCAGCGACGGCAGGGTGCCCCAGCGGGTGACGAAATAGCCATAGGCGTCGGAGCCGTCATCCGCCGCCCCGCCCTTGTAGGCGCCGCCGATGCGGATAAGCCCGCCGGCATTGACGCCGGTTGCGTCGACCGTTGCCCCCGTCAGCGTCACGGCATCGCCGGTAACGTCGACGCGCCCGCCGGCATTGGTTCCGGAGGCATTGACAGACCCCGACAGGACCATGGCGCCGCCGGCGGTCAGGCTGATCGTGCCGCCCGACTGTCCGGTGGCGTCGCTGGCGTCCAGAGAGGCGCTCGAGGCGACGGTGACCGAGCCGCCGCCATTGGCGGAAAGGACGATCGATCCCGACGTGCCGCTGACCGTCTGCGCCTGGATGGATCCCGACAGGTTGACGGCCTGGCGCACGGCATTGGCGGCGACGGAGGCCTTCAGCATGACCAGGCCGCCATTGGCGGTGATCGTGCCGCTATTGTCGACGAGCGGTGTGCCCGCTGCATCCGTCGCGTCGGCGGGCAAAACGACCTGCAGGAAGCCGTCGCCGGTCAGGTCGACCGTGGCCGAGGTCGCCGCACCCATGCCGACGCGGCCGAGCGGGACGGTGATCGTGCCGCTGTTTGAAACCGAGGTGCCGAGCAGGACGGCGAAGCCGCCCGACACGATACTGCCCTGGTTGACGACGCTGCCGGCGGTGCTGGCGCCCGAGAAGGACAGCGTGCCGTTCATGAAGTCCGCGTCGCTGACATCGAGGCTGGAGGCCAGGAAGCCGCCCGAGGCATCGACCGACCCGGTGCCGCTGATCTCGACGCCGTTGGGGTTGACCAGGAAAACCTGGCCGTTGGCGCTCAGGCTGCCCGCCAATTGCGACGCCTGGCTGCCGGTGACCCGGTTCAGGATCGCGCTGCTCGCCGACGGCTGGTTGAAGGTCACCTGGCCGCCGCTGCCGATGGAAAAACCGGTCCAGTTGATGACGGCGCGCGAGCTCGTCTGGCTGACCGTCATCTGGCCGCCCGACGCTGCGCCGATCGAGGCGGTGCCCTGGGCGACGGTGCCGCCCGTCGGCAGGGTCTGGGCGGCGGCGGAGCCGGCCACGGCCGCGACCAGGGCGACCAGGGACACCGGTCGGATCGATTTGAGCAGGCGGCGAAGCGGCGTGCGGGGCGTGAACATGGGGTGCCTCAGAACGGACCGTTGAGGGCAAAGGTGACGCGATGACGATCGAGGATCGGCCCATTGCTGACCTGCGACCCATATTCGACGATCAGGCTGAGCGGCATGGCCAGGTGCGGCGGTCGGGCGTCGATTTCGACCCCCACGCCCGTGGCTTCGGCGGCCGTGGTATCGAAGGCGGTCTTCAGGGCAAACGACGCCTTGCCGCCGGCCGCGAAGACATAGGGCGACACCTGCAGCCGATCCGGCACGATCGTTACCGGCCGGCTCACCGACAGGCGCAGCGACGCGCCCTGTTCGGCGGGAAGCTGTCCCGAGGTGAAGGTCGACAGCCCCGTGGGGCCGTCAAGCGCGAACAACTCGGACGTCGGCAGTCCGCCGCTGAGCACAGCCTGGCCCTGGAACATGATGTCGCTGCGCAAGCCGTAGGGCAGGGGATGTTTGTAATCGGCGTTCAGGGTGAGCTTGCCGAAATGGGTTTGCGCGTCACCGCGCGACAGCGGCGCGATTTCCGGCTGCGCCCCCCAGGCATGGGTCAGTTGCCCCGAGGCCGTCAGCACGTCGGCGCCCAGCATCGTCCAGTAGTCGAGCTGGCCGCGGACCACGGTATAGCGGTCGATCGACAGGTCGACGCCGAACTGCGGCGCCGCCTCGGTTTCGCGGACCAGCTCGACCGAGACCGTGCCGGTCAGGGATTGGTCACGGTGGACGATCAGCGGGGTCGATAGCCGAAACGCGTCGCGCACGAAGTCGTCGCGCGTCAGGAAGAAGCCGCCGAGCGGCTGGGTGACCGACGTGGTGGTTTCGATATTGAGCTTGGTGCCGTTTGAACCGAAGGGCAGGAAAATGCCGCCGCCGACAGCCTTGCGCAGCGCCTGTGAGCCGAACATGCGATCGATTTCGCTGGGGTCGCCCGACGCGAAGACGTAGACCTGGTCGCCGAGACCCAGAAGCGAATTGGCGCTGAGTTGCAGATTGGCTTCACGATTCTTGAAGGCCGGGCCCAGCCGGTTGTCGTAGCTGACGTCGCCTTGCACCGGCGTGTAATCGCCCTCGACGATCAGCCTGACGCCGCCCGGATGGTCGCCTCGGGCCAGGGCGGTACGCAGGTTCGCCCCGGACACCTGGCCGGCCAGGGTGACGCGCCGCTCGACGTCTCGGTAGCGCAACCAGGCCTGATTGACGAGCGGCTGGAGCAGTTGGCCGACCGGCAGACGCAAGCGCGGTGGCAGATGCGACAGGTCGACGGTCTCGATATAGCCATCGACGACGGTGATGGTCGCAACCTGATTGTCCTTCAGGGTTTGCGGTGGCACCGTGACCCGGGCGAACGGATATCCGGCCTTGGCGTAGGCGCCCTCGATGCTGGCCGCGAGCTGATAGAGCTGCTTGACGGTGACGTAGTGGCCCTGCAGGGGCGCGATCAGGGCGTCGCTGGTGCGCGCCATCCGGTCGAGACCGCCGGACACGACGATGTTCGACGGCACGAAGTGCAGATTGGCGGCGCCCTGTGGCGCGGCGCCCGGCGCCGGGGTGAGATTGATGGCGGGATTGGCGTGGGACTGTTCGGGCGCCAGGGTCTTGGGTGTGACCTGGCTGGCGGCCGGGGCGACCTGCGCCACGGACGGCGCCGCAGCGACAAGCGAGAGGCATCCACTCAGGGCCGCGCCCAGGCACAGCCGCCTCCCCACCGTCGACGGGTCTCGACCTTTGAATCTCACCGTCATCAACCGCTTGCGCTCCAAAACTTTGAGGCAAACGGCGGACAAACGATCCCCATGCCGCCGGACATCGTATCCGGCGGCTAGATCCCCTAACCCTTTACCCTGAAAGGACTTTATGCATCCAGCGCGGGAGCAGGGGAATGTATCATTTTTGACAGATTAACGATTCATCATGGGGTTGTGAGATTGCGCGATCGCCGTTTTGGCGGCCGCTTCGAGCAGGCAGACGATTTGCCCGCTGTAGAGGGCGCAAAGCTCCTTGTGCGCCTGGGCGGTAAAGCTCAGTGCCCCGTCGGGCCGATCGACCAAAAGGCCGGCCTCGCGAGCATCCCGGATCATGCGGCGAAGATGCAGCCGGGTGACGCCAAAGTTGCGGGCGGTGGCGACGATCGGAAGGTTGAAAGGTTCCCGCGCCTGAAACGCACGGGCGTCCTGGCCGGCGATGATGGTCGACAGGACCGCGCTGCCTGCCCGCCGTTGCATGAAATGCGCGTTGATGGTGGCGATTTCCCCGGGTGTGGCCTTGGCGGCGACCTGGAGGATTTCACTATGGATGACCGCGAAGGCCTGGGCGACCGCCGGATCGTCAAAGCGATCGAGGATCAGCCGCGCTTCGCTCTCGACGAGCGCCGCGGCCTCGAGCGCCTGACGCAGGTGCACAAGCCAGGCATCGATCACCGATTGGCGCACGCGCCATTGCGCCGACTTGCCCTGGCGCAGCGAGGCGATCGGCTCGACGAAGCCGCAATATTGCATGTAGAGAAGGACGGCGCGCGCACGGCCGGGGCTGAGAAAGCCGGTGCGGGCGCAAAACAGCTTGAGATTGGGCATGGTCAAGCCGCCAGTCAGATGCAGGTATACGGCCAGCATCGCCGCTACATAATGTCCGGCATCCTTGAAAAGCCGGCGCAGTTCCGAGCTGGAGCTGCGAGCCTGCATCATGTTTGCGGCCAGCGTCCGCATGGCGACGGGAAATCCCGGGCGGGCCGTGGCGCTTTCAGTCAGTTCCCGGAAGGGTTTTGCTTCCGGTGTCCAATTTGCCAGCCCGGATGCCGTGTCCAACATTTGTCAATCGCCATACCTGCCTCGTCATGCAGGTTGGTACCATAAAACCTGTTCGCTTTGCGAATTTTACGCATCACCGGATGGCCAAGGGGCCTGTTTCTGTTCGCCACAGGCTACGCGTTGCCCATCGCCCGCATGAGGTCGAGCAAGCATCGCCGCTGTTTTCGGCTTTGTATCGCAAGGAAAGCCTCGCCGAGATCAATGGCCTCGCCAGTGTCCAAAAAGGCTCGCACCTCATTCGCAGGACTGGCCGCCAGCGCAATGCCAGGGCCTGAATATCCCTCGAAGAACCACGACACAGGTGTCTGTAATACCTCGCCGATCTCGAATAGTTTCGACGCGCTGATGCGGTTTGCGCCGCGCTCATACTTTTGAACTTGTTGGAAAGTCAGGCCTAGCTTCATGGCCAGGCGTATTTGGCTGAGTTTCAGGGCTTTCCGCCGTTCCCGGACACGGGCGCCGACGTACCGGTCGACGGCATGAGCTTGTTCAATTCTCGGGTCTTTCGATTCGCGCATTGGAGTTCCGGGCCGCAAAGGTGAGTGCGCCCGTTATCACGAGGAATTGGGAAGAACGCAACCACCGCGTCGGGCTTATCAAGGGCGGCAGACTTCAGTTTATCCATCCACAGCCACGGATTTGAAAGCTGTCGAACGCGGCGTAGCGCTTGCGTGGCGCCCGCTGGGCGTCAATGACAACATCATTGTCGTCAACGCCTTATATAATAAGGGGGAGATTGGAGCGGGCGAAGAGGATCGAACTCTCGACATCCACCTTGGCAAGGTGGCGCTCTACCGCTGAGCTACGCCCGCTCATCTGTGTCCAGAGC
>FTAQ01000006.1_pt1 | contig 9572 bp, 9 predicted proteins | sample 1639131 | NCBI WGS metagenome assembly FTAQ01 (sample SAMEA3914812, study PRJEB12502) | metagenome | biome: forest; material: soil | place: Canada | collected 2011-07-07 | depth 0.1 m | reverse complement strand
GCGATCGTCTATGCCGGCGGCGAATTCTACGCCTCGATGATGCGCGAGAACCTGGAAATCTACGACCGCGTCGGCGGCGGCGACGGCTTCGCCTCGGGCCTGGCCTTCGGCTTCATGGAAGGCCTGGGTCCGCAGGCCGCCGTCGAATATGGCGCCGCCCATGGCGCGCTGGCCATGACGACGCCCGGCGACACCTCGATGGTCCGCAAGGAAGAGGTCGAAGCCGTAATGAAGGGCAAGGGCGCCCGGGTTATTCGATAAACCCTTACGCTCTTGGCTTGGCCAAACGTGCGCTGACGCGTTTGGAGATCAGTTCACAATTGTCCTCTCCCCGCGGTCGCGGGGAGAGGACTTTCTTCAGGGCAATGAACGGAACGCCATGCCCACCCCCGCCCCCATCGTCTGTTTCGGAGAACTGCTGATCCGGCTGACCGCCACCGGCGGCCATCCCCTGTTCGTGCTGCCGGAGCTGCAACCCTATATCGGCGGCGCCGAGGCCAATGTGGCGTTAGGCCTGCAACGCCTGGGCAATCCGGCGAAGATGATCTCCGTCGTGCCCGACAACGACCTCGGCCTCGCCGCGCTTCAGGAACTGCGCCGCTGGGGCGTCGATGTCTCGGGCATCGAGACCGCGCCCGGCCGCATGGGGCTCTATTTCCTGACGCCCGGCGCCATCCAGCGTCCGTCCGACATCCTCTACGATCGCTCAGGCTCCGCCTTCGCCACGGCGAAGTTTTCGCGAACACCCTGGACACGTCTGCTGAAAGGCGCCTCATGGCTGCACGTGTCGGGCGTCACCGCGGCGCTCGGTCCCAACGCGGCCCGTGCCGCTCTGAAGGCCATGCAGGCGGCGCGCAGCCTCGGCGTCAAGGTATCTTACGACTGTAATTTCCGGCCCAAGCTCTGGGAAGCCTGGGGCGGCGACGCACCGGCCACCATCCGGGAATTGATGAACCAGGCCGACCTGATCTTCGGCACGCATCGCGACATCGAGCTGGTCTTCGCCACGACCTTTGCCGGCGCCGAAGGCTCGCCCGAGCGCGGCCTTGCCGCCGCCCATCACGCCTTTGCCGAATTCCCGCACCTTCAGCGCATCGCCGGCACGCATCGCACCCAGATCAATGCCGACCACAATCGCCTGTCGGGCCGGATGTTCACGCGTAATGGCGCGTTCGAAACGCAGACCTACGACCTGCCGCGCATCATCGACCGCATCGGCGGCGGCGACGCCTTCGCGGCGGGCCTGCTGCATGGCCTGATGCGCGACGAGGGCGACCGGCGTGCGCTCGACTACGGCATTGCCTGCGGCTGCCTGAAACACGCCCAGCCCGGCGATATCAGCCTGGTAACGCATGACGAACTGGTCGATTTCCTCGGCGACGGCGGGTTCGACGTCAGGCGCTAAGCCGGCGCGGACAGGTTCGGCGTAATCAAAGGGACGCACATTCGCGCCAACTGACTCTGCGTCCATCTGCGATACGAAATCGATGGAACCGCAGATGAACGCAGATAAACGCATATGATTTTCACTCGCCCCCGCGTCGCGCCCGGCCCGGCCTTTACGGGTCGTTGAACAAATATAAGGCTGCCACGTATGTCTTTGTGGTAATTGCGGCCCCTATATCCCTCCTGAACGAGAGGACAAGGGAGATGATCGACACCTTCGCAGCGGACATGATGCCATGCTGACCTGTGTCCTGTTCGACGCCACCGGCCATGATCGCCAGATCGACCCGGCCTCCATCGAGCTTGATACGCTGGAAACGGAACAGCTTTTGTGGATCGACGCCACGCCCGGCGAGATCGACGACGCCCAGCGTCTGCCGGCCATCATGCGCGAAGCCCTCTCGGGCGATCGCTGCGTCACCGGGGTCGAGGTCAATGAGCGCTTCTACCAGTTCAGCATCCAGCCGCCGTCGGCACGGTCGGCCGAAACCCTGGAGCAGATCTGCTTTTTCGTCGGCGACAACTGGATGCTGACCCTGTCGGACCCGCGCCCGGAGTTCATGGACCGCTTTCTCGACACCGACAGCGGCGAATCGCTGAAGGGCCGGATGTCGGCCTCGGCTCTGGTCGCCGCCATCCTGCTCGACCTGCTGTCGCAGATCCGCACGGAACTGGTGCACACCGACAAGGCGATCGACAAGCTTGACGAAACCATCCTGCGCGCCAACGAACGGCGCGCCCCCTTGAAGACGCTGGCCGTCCTGCGCCGGCGCGTCTCGCACACCCGGCTGACGCTGAGCGAATTCTGCAACCTGGTCCACGCCCTGAACCGGCCGGATTTCCTTACCCACCTGACCGCCAGCGACGCGGTCTATTTCAAGCAGTTGCGCTATACGTTCGACCGCCTGGAAGACACGGCGGCGCGGGTGCGCGAGACCATCGTCAACAGTTTCGATCTCTACAATACCCGTATGTCGCAAGACACCAACCAGTTGATCAAGGCCTTGACGATCGTCACCGTTGTCACCGGCATCGTCGGCGCCGTGGCCGGGGTTTTCGGCATGAATTTCGACCTGCCGATCAACCACACCGGCACGCACGGCTTCTGGTTCGTCATCGACGGCATGGTCCTGTCGTCTCTGGCCGTGCTGGGCGTCGCCGTCTGGCGCAAGTGGATCTAGGCTTTTGGGAAAGCCACCCTCGGCCGGCGCTTGCGCCAGAGCTCACGCGCCGTCAGGATGAGGTCGGGCGCGATCAGGGCGGCGAAGGTCAGCCCCCACAACAGGTCGGCCAGTTGCTGGTCGTTCTGGTGAAGCGCCGGAAAGGCGTCGGGCACCCGGCTGAGCACAAAAACCAGGCAGAACCCATAGCTTTTCATCATCCACCGCTTGTGCCACTCGACATTGCGGTTGAGCACGCACACGAGGGCCATCAAGGTGGTCACGAACCAGCCGCCGGCCTGGAAGAGCTGCTCGATCCGGATCGTCCGCGGCTCGAAATGAAAGCCGATCCAGGCGGCCATCGGCGCCGAGATGGCGATCGCGGCGACATAGATCCGACCGGTCCAGCGGTGCCATATGGGCCGCGTCCGTCGCACGGTGTCGGAGAATTGCAGCGGCCCACAGCAAAGAGCGACCGCGCCGAGCGGGCCGTGGACCAGCAGCAGCCATTTGAACGCCTGAATATGCTTCCATTCGGGATCGGCGGGCAGGAACACAAAGCGTTCGTCGACGAAAATCACCAACAGGACGCAGGCCGCCATGAGGGCGAAGAAGGCCCACTTGCCATAGTCCATATCCTTGCGCGTCAGACGATTCATCCGGCCACCCCAAGTGTGCCAGTGAATTTATATCGAGCCGCTGCGCCGCGTCACCGAACAAATTTGACCGGGCGCCGCGCCCATTGCCGTATTATCCCGCCACCTCATGACGCACGCGGCCCAGGCTGACCAGGGCAGCCAGGGCCGCGCAGGCGGCGGCGATGATCAGCGCAATGCGGGGCGCCGCCGTCATCTGCGGCATGCCGAAGATCAGACCCATGGTGATGGCCCCCAGCGTCTGGCCGGTCAGGCGTGCCGTGCCCTGCATGGCGCCGGCTGCGCCGCTTCTGGCCTTGGGCGCCGACAGCAACAGGATGCGGTTGTTCGGCGTCTGGAACAGGCCAAAGCCGATGCCGGCGATGACCGTGCCGGTAATGAAGACCACATGGTGCGCATCGGCCGGCAGCAGGCCGACCATGGCGAGGCCGATCGCCAGCAATCCGCCGCCGATGGCGCACAGCCACGCCGTCTTGACGTGGTTGGCGAGCTTGCCGGAAATCGGCGCGATCACCGTCACCGCGGCCGGCCAGGGCATCATGTAGAGCCCGGCCAGGGTCGGCGTCATGCCGAGATTACGCTGGAGGTAGAAGGGCAGCGCGACATAGCTCAGCATCTGGCCGGTGAAGCAGCAGATCGAGGCGATGACGGCGACGCGGAAGGCGGGGGCGGCGAACAGGTCGGTGGGCACGATGGGCGCCTGGCTGTTGCGCTCCACCCACAACAGGACGAACAGGCAGGCGATCGCCGCGGCGATCAGCGCCCCGCCCACCACCGGAGCGCGCGTCACCCGGTCGGCGCCGGCGAAGAACAGCACGAACATGGCCGTGTTGGCGATCAGGGCCCGGGCGTCCAGCCTGCGCGCAATCCCGTGGGTGTGGGCCAGAAGGCCGCCGCACAGCACCACGCCGATGCCGATCGGGATATTGACGGCAAACAGCCACGGCCACTTCGCAACCGCCAAGATGGCGCCGGCGATCCCCGGCCCGGCGGCCGAGGCGATGGCGATGGTCATGGCATTGACGCCGATGATCGTCCCCAGCATCCTCTGCGGCACGGCAAAGCGCAGGTTCATGGTCGCCAGGGCCATGATGGCGCCGCCGCCGAAACCCTGAATAAAGCGCGACGCGACCAGGACAGGCAGGCTCGGCGCGAAGGCGCAACCCGCCGAGGCCAGGGTGAACAGGGCGACGCCCAACAGGTAGACGCGGCGCGGTCCCCACATTTCGCCCAGCGCCCCGCAGGGCAGCAGCGCGATCAGCACCGCCAGCTGATAGCTCGACACCACCCAGACCGTGTCGGAAGGGCTCGAATGAAACGAGGCGGCGATCGACGGCAGGGCGATATTGGCGATGGCGCCGTCCAGCACCACCAGGACGAAGGTCATCAGCAGGACGGCGATGGCGAGATAACGCCGCGGAGCGGGCAGGCCGTCGGCGTGGGTTTCAGCGGGTGCGGACATCGGCGCTTTCCTTGATTTCGCCGTTCTGATATAGGGTTTGCGACGATTGCGCCAGACGCAACGAAATCAACTCACCTTTGCATATGACGTCATGCCCGACCTAGACCTGAACCTCCTGGTGGCGCTTGACGCCCTGTTGCGCGAACGCAGCGTCTCGGCGGCGGCGCGGACACTCAACCTGTCGACCTCGGCGATGAGCCGCACCCTGTCGCGGCTGCGCGTCGTGCTCGACGATCCGGTGCTGGTCCCGGCCGGACGCGCCATGGTCGCCACGCCCCATGCCGAGGCCATCGCCGACCAGGTGCGACTGTTGAACCTGGGCGTGCACACGGTCTTGCGGCCGCCGCCGCGGCTGAACATCGCAACCCTGCAGCGCGATTTTACCCTCCGCGCCAACGAGGCCTTCGTCCTGCGCCACGCGGCGCGGCTGAGCGCCTCGGTCGCCGCCCAGGCCCCCGGCGTGCGGCTGCGCTTCGCCGCCAAGGCGGACAAGGATATCCGTCCGCTGCGCGACGGCTCGGTCGACCTCGACATCGGCGTCATTTCCGGCGACGGCGCCGAACTGCGCGCCCAGACCCTGTATCGCGATGTCTTCGTCGGCATCGTCCGCACCGGCCATCCCCTGCTCGACGCGCCGATCACGCCCGAGCGCTATGCCGGCTTCGGCCATGTGGTGGCGTCCAAGCGTGGCCGCATTGTCGGACCGGTCGACGAGGCCTTGACGGCGCTGGGCTTGACGCGGACGATCAGCGTCATCGTGCCGAGCTTCCCGGCCGTGATCGCGGTGGCCGAGGCTTCGGACCTGATCGGCCTGGCGCCGCGCTCCTTCTGCCAGACCGGCCAGGCGCTCAAGACGGACGTCTTCGACCTGCCGGTCAAGACGCCCGGCATCACCGTGTCGCAGATCTGGCACCCGCGCATGGACGCCGACCCCGGTCATCGCTGGCTGCGCGGCCTGGTCTTCGAAGCATTCAGGTGATCTTCAGCTCCCACGCCAGGTTGTGAAGGCGGTCAACCTCTGACGATAGGCCGCGCGGCCATAGGCCAGTTCCAGTCCCGTCCACAACCAGCCCGCCAGCACCATGACGGCGAGGACGGCGCCCAGGATCAACATAACCCTGTCGAGGTCGATGCCGAAGAGACGATGGGCGTGCAAGGTCACAGCCGCGCTCAAGCCGGTGACGGCCCCAGCCGGTGCAGCCACCGCCCCGACAAACAGGAACGGCGCCTTCTGGCCGAAGCGGAGGAACATCGGCAGCGCGATCGCGCTCATGAGAATGGCACCTAGCGAGATCACCCCCAGGCCCATAAGCCATTGCGCGGACACCCCGTCGGGCCGCAGGGCGGCGCCGGCGGCGATGGTCAGGGCCAGCAAAGGCACCTGGAGGATCGGCGCCACGGCCTGGAGCGCGACTGTCCGCTGCACGGCCGTCAAGGGCAGGCCCGCCAGCATGCGCTGGGACACCGTAGCCGTCAGGGCCATGGCGCTGACGCCGCCGAAAAAGGGCAGGTATGGCAGCCACATGTCGGGAGGCAGGATGGCCTTCAGGGCGCCTTGTCTCGCGACCACGGTCAGGATGCCGATCAGAACGGCGAAAAACGGCAGAATGCGCAGCAAGCGTCCGAGGATAAAGGCCGTCAAGCGCAGAGCCGACGCCGGCGTGCCGCGCGTTTGTTCGACCGGCGCGGCGTCCGCCTTCGTCGCCCGCCCGCCGCTCCACTTAAGAGGCTGGGCCAGGGGAATCCAGCGGCTGAGCCCCATGGCGATGATCGCCAATCCGACGGACAGGCCGCCGCCCCATACCATCTGCGCGCGGAAGGCGGAAACGGGTCCGTCGAGGCTCCAGTGAAAGGCAAGGCCCAGGGCGGCCAGCGCCACCGCCGCGACGGCGAGGGTGACGCCGCCCGTCCCCATCAGCGGACGCACCAGGCCGGTGACGGGCACCATCAGTCCGGCTAGAAACAGCAGGGTGATTTCGCCGCAGAGATAGGCGCCGATATCGGCCCAGCCGGCACGAAGGGCGCCGAGAGCGAGATCAAGCGCCACGGCCGCGGCGGTAACGAGGACGATGAGGACAAAGGACCGGCCCCACAGGTACCACCATTGCGCCTGGCCGAGCTCGCTGCGCGAAACGGGCAGGGTTTGCCAGGTCCGGACCTTCTGGGTGAAGCTCATGGCCATGGCCGCGGGCGCAAAGATCATGGTCAGGCCGGCGACCTTTCCATGCCAGGCCCAGAGCGCCGTCATGGCGCCGAGGAGCAGCCAGCCGAACAGGCCAAGGCCCGTCTGCCACAACGGAAACGGATCGAGGACCAGGCGGCGGACATGGCGCGACATCATGCCGGAACCTCCAGGACGTCGCCGGTCAACGCCACGAACAGGTCTTCCAGCGTCATGGCGACCTCGGCGACCGGGCGGATGCCGGCAGCTTCCAGGTCGGCGTCGCGGCAGACCTGGCGGTCGACCAGCAGCCGCACCCGGTCGCCGTCGCGGGCGATCGGCTTGACCCCGGCGACGTCCGGCAGGCGGCCCGGGATGACGGCGTCGACCTGCCGGTAGCGGTCGAGCAGGCCGTCCATCGGCGCCATGGCGATCAACTGCCCCTTGGCGAGGATGGCGCAATGATCGGCCAGGCGCTCGAGGTCGTCGAGCTGGTGCGACGAGACGACGACGGTGCGATTGTCGTTTTTGACGATCTCCAGGATCTCGTGGAACAGGACGCGCCGCGCGCTGACGTCGAGGCCGACCGTCGGCTCGTCGAGCAGCAAGAGTTCGGCGTCGCGCGCCAGGGCGGCAATCAGCGACAGCTTGATGCGCCCGCCGAACGAGAGGGCGGCGATCTTGTCGCCACGCTTCAGCTCGAAGGCCAGAAGCAGTCGCTCGCAGCGATCATCGCTCCAGTCGGGATAGAAGCCGCGCACGAAGTTGAGCGCCCGGCCCACCGTCCCCCAGACGACGAAGTTGAGGTCGGGATTGACGTAGGCTAAGCGAGCCTTGATGGCGACCGCGTTCCTGGGCTGGGTCAGGCCCAGCACCTCTATGCCGCCGCTGTTGGGACGGCCGAGCCCCATGATCAGGTCGAGCAGGGTCGTCTTGCCGGCGCCGTTGGGCCCGATCAGCGCCACCACACTGCCGCGGGGCAGCGTGGTGGTGATCGGCCCCAGTTCGAAGCGGCCCAATTTGCAATAGAGCGCTTCCAGCGCGATTGCCGGTGTGGTCATTTCGTGTCCCCCTCCTCCCAAATCCGTTGCAATCTGATGTGCAGGTCGTCGCCGGACAGCCCGGCGGCGCGCCCGGCGGCGGCGGCGTCACGCAAGGCAGCCTCGGCCGCCTGCGCCTTCTGTTCGCGCACCTGGTCGAGGCCCGAGGCGGCGACGAAGGCCCCCAACCCCTGGCGCGAATAGATGACGCCGTCGCGCTCCAGTTCCTCATAGGCGCGCTTGACCGTGATCAGGCTGACCATCAGGTCGGCGGCCAGGACGCGGAGCGACGGCAGGGCCTCGCCGGGCTTGAGCCGGCCGGCGGCCACCTCGCGCTTCACCGCGGCCGCCACCTGCTCATAGAGCGGACCAGGCGCGGCAGGCGAGATCGGACCGAAAGCCAGGGCGGGAGACCGTGTCGTCATACTTAGTGTGTATATACGATATAAACAGTTAAGGCAAGCAAAAGCGGCGACGCGGGCCGGCGTCGCCGCAAAGCGCTTCGAACACCGTCAAATCAATCGAGGAACAGCACGTCGCCGTCGTCGTTATCCGCCTGGGGCGGTTCGTTTCCGGTCAGGCGCATCCAGGCCTCGTGCACGGCCTCGGGGATGCGGGCCGGGCGCGGCTCGCCCGGGACCAGGGTCTGGATGAAGTTGAACTTCAAACCCATGCGGTTGGGCGTCGACCAGGCGGCCGCACCCCGGCGTACCATGTGGGTATCGAGGTCGATCAGCCAGATTTCCGACGGCAGGCGGCTGATCGCGTCGAAGGCGACGCGCGCCCCCGACGGGCTCTGGTCGAGAATGCGGCAGGTAATGACCTCGTGGCTCGACAGGAACAGCATCGCGCCGCGGTCGTCGCACGCGCTGCGCGGTTCGGCGCGGCGATCGGCAAACTGATCGGGGCTAATGATCTCCACCGTGTCATCGCGATCGATACGATTTTGCGCCACGTCGGGCCGGATGGGAGAGCGTTCGGTCATAAGACCAATCTAGGGGAATTCGGTTTAAAAAGGATTGCTCCGGTCGAATTCGCACATGCGAACAAAGTTGTTTTATTCGCAGAAACGCCCTTGACTTTACAGGCTTTCCTGCGCATATGCCGACCTGCGCCCCCGGGTGCAGATACAAATCGTGATCGATGTTATGTGAATCCTGCCTCACAATACCGTGGGCGGCTCAAAATATCGGTCCTGATCTGGCCGCGTGAGGTATGCCCGTAAGAGGGTTCATACCGCCAGACCCCAAGGCCGCCGTCGTTTACGCGGCCTGCCCCGATATCATCGAAGACGTGACCGCGCGCATTGCTTCCCCATCCCTCCGACCTCGACAGCCGAGGTGCGGGCGCGGGTCGCATGCGGTTTCAAGTTCCCTGACGGGACGCCGCCGGGCGCGCGTATTCATGAAAGACAATCGCTTGACGCGTTTTGCCGATCTGGGCTTGAGCCCAACCCTCCTGATGACCCTCGACCGCGAGGGCTATGTTAACCCCACCCCGATCCAGGCCCAGGCCATTCCCTACCTGCTGGCCGGCCATGACCTGCTGGGCATCGCCCAGACCGGCACCGGCAAGACGGCGGCCTTCGCCCTGCCGATCCTGCAGCACATCATGAGCAACCGCATCATCCCGGCGCCGAAGACCGTG
>FTAQ01000058.1_pt1 | contig 10301 bp, 4 predicted proteins | sample 1639131 | NCBI WGS metagenome assembly FTAQ01 (sample SAMEA3914812, study PRJEB12502) | metagenome | biome: forest; material: soil | place: Canada | collected 2011-07-07 | depth 0.1 m | reverse complement strand
CCGCCATAGACGCCGACATGATAGTCGTCGCTGGCGGCCGATGAGGCGCGCCCATCGAGGCTGAGTTGGGTGCGGGTATAGCCGCCCAGCACGCCGACCCGCCAATCGCGGCCCGCGGCGGTGTCGGCGCCGATCAGGAAGCCGCTCAAGGTGCGATCGAGGCTGGCCGCATTGCCGTCGCCGCCGAACTGGCCATCGGCGGTGAAGACCTGGCCCCAGACCACATGTCCGTCACCCGGAGCGTCCAGCCGGCCGAGCGCCGCGTCGCGCACAAAGCGGCTGTCGTCCAGCCAGGCGTCCTGGACCGAGGCGTGGATCTCGCCGGAGACGGCGTCGAAGGCCCGCCGCGCGCTGGCCGCGTCGGGAGAATCGGCGATGGCGTCATAGACCGCGCCGCCCCCCAGGCTGTCGGCGCCGTTGGCCGCCGCGCACTGGTTGCGGGTCTCGGCGAGCGAACAGAAGCTCACCCCGTTCCGCGTCACGTCCAGATAGACGTCGTGCGCATCGTAGCCGAGCGACAGCTGCAGGAAGGGCTGGCTCAGGTTTCCGGTCAGGCCGGTGAAGGCGCCCGCGCCGCCGCCATCGGCGGTGACGATGGTGTAGCGGGTTCCGAGCAGATAGACGCCCGGCGCGGCGATGGCGTTGACCGTCCCGCCCAGGATGTCCGCTGCGCCGGTGGCGTGGGTCAGGTCGCTCTGCCCCGCCGCGTTCAGCTCGACATCGTAGATCGAGCCGGCGGCGAAGCCGAGCTTGCCGTCAGCGGTGATCGTGCCGATGGAATCGCCGGGCGCCAGGGTCCCGCCGGACTGCACGACGATGGAGCCCACCTGCCCTCGGCCTTGCAGCATGGCGCCAGACTGCACGACCACGTCGCCGGGCATGGAGCCGTCGACGCGCAGGGCGCCCGCCGCCAGGGTCACCAGGCCGGAGTTCGAGCCCGCGCCGGTCAGCTCCAGTTCGCCGGCCCCGCTCTTGATCCAATCGCCCTGGCCGGACAGCACGCCGGTGAGGTCGAGCGTCACGCCGGTCGCGGTGTCGATGCCGCCGAGGCCGGCGAAGTCGAGGCTGCGGGCGCTGGTGAAGCTGGAGGTCACCGCCAGGCCGCCGCCGTTGAAGGTCAGCCCGCCGCTGACCGCGCCCAGATTGTCGTCGGCGCTGACCTGCAGCGTCCCGCCCATGACGGTCACGCCGCCGCTGAAACTGTTGGCGCCGCCTAGCACGAGGGTTCCGAGGTCGGACTTGATCAGGCCGTCGGCGCCGGTCAGCACCGAATTGATGGTGGCGACGTCGCTGGCGCCCGCGGCCGTGCCGTCGCCGACGCGGACGATCGGATTGGTCCCGTTCAGGGCCAGCGGGCCGCCGGCGATCACGTAGCCATTGGCCGCGAACTGGATGCCGGTCGCGCCGATGGCGCCGGCGCTATCGTCGACGGTGACCAGGCCGGGCGTCGCCTCGAAGATCGCCAGGCCGCCGGGCCAGGCGCCGCTGGTCTGGCCATTGGCGTCCGACCAGTTGGTGGGGCCGAGCTTCCAGCTCCCGGCGCCGCCGACCACCGCCCCGGTGGGCGAGGTGGTGGTCCCGTTCCAGAACTGGATCGGCTGGGGCGGGCCGAGATTCGAATAGATCAGGTTCACCTCATCGGCGACCGAGGTCTGGATGGTCAGGTCGCCCGCCGGGACGCCGGAGGGCGTGGTCCCGATGGCCAGGCCGTTGTCGGTCAGGGTCCCGGTGTAGTCGATCAGCCGGTAGAGGCCCGGGCCGAAGGTGGCGCCGGCGGTGATGTTGAGGTCGCCGGCCAGGGTGAGGTCGCCGTTGACCTGGAACAGCGGCGTCGTGGACGAAAGCTGGTCAAGGGTCACATCCATGTCGGCGGCGGAGGTCATCTGCAGCCCGCCCAGAGTCAGGGTCTGGCCGCCAAGGCCCTTCAGGACGCCGTTGTCGTGCACCAGCACCGTCCCGCCGATGACGCCGTCGCCGCCGAGGGTCGCGCCGCTCTGCACGGTCACCGCTGCGTCGCCGAGCGCACCGTTCACCGTCAGCGTGCCGGCGTCGATCGAGAGCGCGCCGCTGTAGCCGCCGGCGCCAGAGACAATAAGCTCGCCCAGCCCCTCCTTGCCCAGCGACGCCGAGCCGCTGAAGCTGCCGGTGATGTCGAGCGTGGCCGGCTGGGCGACGCCGATCTGGCTGGCTCCATTGACGACGAAGTTACGCGCGGTGTCGAAGCCGTCGTCCGCGAAGAACTCGCCTCCGTTCAGGGTCACATTGCCGCCGGCGGCGCCAAGCCCGGCGTCGGCCTGCACCGCCAGCGTCCCGGCGTCGATGGTCGTGCCGCCGCTGTAGGTGTTGGTTCCGAACAGGTCGAGCAGGCCAAGGTCGGTCTTGATCAGGCCGTCGGTCCCGGTCACCGTCGCATAGATGGCGGCGACATAGTTGGCCCCGGCGGCCGTGCCGTCGCCGACGCGGATGGTTGGTGTGGAACCGGTCAGGGTCAGGGTCTGGCCCTCGACCTCGTATCCGGTGACGGCGAACTGGACGGTGGTGGCGTCGATAGCGCCGCCGGTATTGCTGATCGTGACGTTGCCGGCGGTTCCCTCGAAGATGGCCAGACCCGGGGTCCACGGGCCGCTGGTGTCGCCAGCGGCGTCGGTCCAGTTGTTCGCGCCCAGCACCCACGTCCCGGCCCCGCCAACCACGGTGTTGGTGGACGAGGTGGTGGTCCCGTTCCAGAAGGATAGGGCGCCCGAGCCGGCGCCGGTGATCAGGTTGACCTGGCCGGCGACCGAGGTCTGCAGCGAGAAGTTGCTGGCCGAAAATCCGTTGGGGACCGTACCGATGCTCATGCCGTTGGAGCCGAACGAGCCGGTATAGTTGAAGATCCGGTAGGTCCCGGCCCCGAAGCCGCCGGCGTCGGTCACATTCAGCGTACCGCCAATGACCAGTTCGCCATTGACCTGGAAGAGGGCGTTGGACGAGGGCGCGCCCAGGCTGACATCGGTGCTCGAGCCGTTCTCCAGGAAGAGGCTGGCGTTGACGGTCAGGACCTGGCCGGCGACGCCGATCAGGGTCGCGTTGTTGTCGATCGCGGTATTGCCGCCGATGGTCCCCGTGCCGCCGAGCGCGCCGCCGTCGACATTGACGGCCGCCGTACCCGACAGGCCGTCGATCAGCAGCGTCCCGCCTGGGACGTTGTATTCGCCGGAAAGGCTCTCATTGGCGGTCAGGGTTGTCGTGCCGCCATAGACCGCGACCTGGCCGGGCCCGGTGATCGGTGTGCTGAAAATGTAGTTGCTTGAGGTGTGATCGAAGATGATCTGCGAGCCGGCGGTCGCCACGTCGATCACGCCGGCCTGGATGGTCCCGGCGGCGACCGGCGAGCCGAGGGAGACGCCGCCGATATCGAGTACGCCTTCCGACCCCTGAGCGCCGAATATGCCGAGGGTGAGGTTGCCCGTTCCGCCGCCGATGACCGCCGCGCCGCCGCTCTGCAGCTGCAGGACGGCCTGGCTGTTGTTGGTCCCGAGCACCGTCGAGCCCGTGGAATTGAAGGACGAGCCGGCGCCCTGGACCGTGATCTCCGCGTCGCCGAGAGCCAATGACCCGGCATTGACCGTGCCGCCCTGCAGGATCTCGATTTCCGAGGTCGAGCCGAAGCCGCCGCCATAGGTCAGGGCGCCGGTATTGGTCCAGGTGGAATTGCCGCCGCTGACCTCGATTTGGCTGGTGCCGCTGCTGCCGACATTGGTGGTGAAGTTGCCGTCCTGCAGCAGGCCGCCGTTCAGGATGTTGATGGCGGTGTCGTGGCCCGCCGCCAGGTCGCCCGTCATCACCCACTGAGAACCGGCGTCCGTGACTTCCAGGCCAGAGAAGACTCCGCCGCCCACCGCGCCGGAGGTGCTGGTGACGTTGCCGCCGCCTTCGATGTTGAGTTGGGCCACGCCGGCGAAGCCCACGGTCAGCACGCCCTTGTCGGTCCAGGTCGAGCCGTCGACGGTGGCGGTGCCGGTCGAGCCGCTCAGGCAGCCGATCACCGCGTTGGTCACCGTCAGGTTCGCGCCATTGGTCAAGGAGAGCACGCCATCGCCGCCCTGGCCGACAATGATGGCGCAGCTGCCGTCGTCGACGCTGGTCGCGCCCCCGTCGACGCTCAGCGTGCCCTTCGCGCCGGAATTCTGGCCGAGCACGATCTCGCCGCAGCTCGTGGCGCTGACCTGTGCGCCGTTGAAGACCTCCAGTTCGCCGGTCCCGGACGCTCCGATGGTCAGGCCCCCATTGATGCTGAAGGGCGAGGCGAAGGTGCCGGGGACGGTGTCGGTCGCGCCATCGATCACGGTCGGCGCCGCATGGCCCGTGCCGACCGACAGCATCATGGCTCCGGCCGAGGCGGCCGCCAGCAGCGCCAGCCGGCGCAAGCGCGTTGAATTCGAAAGTTCGGTGTTCACGGATAGCCCCTGTTTTTTTGTCGCGCCTGGCGTTGAGCGAAAGGCAAGGCGAAGCAACGCGCCGCCTTATGTCTTCGAGTGGCGCGAAACGATTGTGATGTGTTGAGTCTAGTCGGCGGCGAATCCAGGATTCGCCGCCGCTTTTGCGGTTCTATTGATCAGTCCCACCCTGATCAGTCCCGCTTTTGATAGCCTGCCACGCCCGGAGATGCTTTATAGGCGTCGGTGTCCCGGTGACGCTTATCGCGAAGACCAGGCGTTGCTATCAAGGTGCAACGGAAGCCTTCCGGGTGCGGGAAGTTGTAAGGCGTTGCTTTTGCGTCACCCGTCGCTTCGCGCCCGCACAGGCGACTTCACGAAGCCACGCCTTGGTGACTTACTGTTCCCCGCGCCTCGACGCGCCAAGGGGAGAGAAACGATGACGGATCAAATGTCCGAAGCGCCGGCCAAAACCATCGCCGCGGAGAGCCCACCGGCGCCGGAAGTGCGCGGCCTGCGCGTGGAGAAGATCGCCGAGGGCGCGACCGAGGTCCTGGCGCCGATGCGTGATCGCATGAGGCTCGCCGGCAACCTCTACCTGCCCGAAGGCGAGGGGCCTTTTCCCGCCATCGTCACCCGCACGCCCTATGGCAAGGACACCATGGAGCTGTTCTCCAATCCGCGCGCCGCCCGCAAATACACCAAGGCCGGCTATGCCTATCTGGTCCAGGACACGCGCGGGAAGGGACGTTCGGAGGGTCACTACGGCGGCTTCGCCGACGACCGCAACGACGGCTATGACACCATCGAGTGGATGGCCCGGCAGGACTGGTGCAATGGCAAGATCGGCGTCACCGGCGCCTCCGCCATGGGCATCACCACCAACATGGCGGCGATCGCCAATCCGCCGCACCTGGTCGCGGCGTTCGTGATCGTGGCCGGCAACGACACCGCCTTTGTCGGCGGCGCCTTCAAACAGCGCGACATGGGCGACTGGAACCGCGGCCAGGGCGTGGCCGAAGAGCGCATCCGCTCCAGCGCCGCCTCCTACGTCCGCACCGCGCTCTCGGTGACCGGCGACGTGGCGCACAATGCCGGCTTCATCAGCATCCCGATGTACAATTACGGCGGCTGGTACGACCTGTTCAGCGTCGGCAATGTCCGCAACTTCCAGTTCCTGCAAAACCACGGCAGCCGCGGCGCGCGGGGCAATCAGAAACTGGAAATGGGCCCGTTCGGCCATGGCGATCTGTCCGGTGACCTGGCCTACCCGAATGGCTCGCAGCTCATGGGCGGGCAGACCGACGAGATTCGCTGGTTCGACTACTGGCTGAAGGGGATCGACAACGGGATCATGGATGAGCCGCCGGTGCGGGTCTACATGATGGCCTCGGCGCGCAAGGACGAGCTGTCGCCGAAGAACCGCTGGGTGCAGTTCGCCAACTGGCCGCCGGCGCCGCAGATCGTCGACTATTTCCTGCACGTGGACGGCGGCCTGTCGCGCAAGGCGCCGAGCGAAGCCTCGGCGTCGCGCGCCTACGACTTCGATCCCGCAAGCCCGGTCCCCACCCACGGCGGTTCGAACCTGACCTTCGAGAAGGGGCCGATGGACCAGCGGCCGATCGGCGAGCGGCCGGACTACCTCCGCTTCCAGACCGAAGTTCTGGACCGCGACGTCGTCATCGCCGGACCGGTGAGTCTGGACCTCTGGGCCGCAACCGACGGGCCCGACACCGACTTCATGGTCAAGCTCGTCGATGTCTATCCGGACGGTTATGAGGCCATTGTGCTGGATAGCGCGCTGCGCACCCGCTATCGGCATGGCCGCAACCGCGATGAGGTCGCGATGATGACGCCGGGCGCGCCGGAGAAGCTGACCCTCGACCTCTGGGACACGGCGATCACCATAGAGGCGGGCCACCGGATCGCCGTGCACGTGACCAGTTCGAATTCGCCCAGGTTCGATGTCAACCCGAACACCGGTGAGCTGCCCGGGCGCGGCGTCGCCATGCGCGTCGCCCGCAATACGATCTATTTCGACGCCGCCCACCCGAGCGCCATTCGCCTGCCGGTCATTTATCTCGAAGCTTAAGACCTGGCCGGCGAGGCGCGGGTCATGGAGCGGCTGAGCGGCATGGTCGGCAAGAGTTCGCCGCCCAAGGCCAGCTGAGCCGGCCCGACCTCGCGCACCAGGTGGCGCTGGACAGCCTCGGGGATCGAGCCCGGCGCCGCCTCGTGCCGGGTCTCGATCAGGTCCTGGAAGCGGCGGTCGTCGGCCTCGGCATCGCCGCTGAGGTCGCCGACGCGCTCGCAGATGGCGGCCATCAGCGCGAAGGTGTGGGTCAGGTCGAACCCCGGCACCAGGGCGAGGCCGTCGAACACCTCGATCTTGGCCGCGCCCAGGCCGTTGAACACGGCGAACAGCATGGTGCCGCCGATGGCGTCCTCGAAGATCATGTAGATCTGGCTGTGCCAGGGGATCAGCACCCCGCCCATGCTGACGCCGTTATTGCCCATCCGCAGGCGCAGCACGCCCTCGCCGTCGCGGCGGACCATGACGTGGTCGTGCACGAACTCGCCTGGCCCCGACCGTCCGGGCCGCGTGGTGCGGAAAAAGCCTTCGTAAGCGCCGCCGCGCAGCGCCGCGGTCGCCGCCATCTCGTCCCAGCCGGGTATGGGCAGCACCGGCGCCGGTTGCTCCCGCGCACCGACGTCGACGCCGAACAGCGCCGCGAAGCCTTGCGAGTCGCGATCCCAGTCGACCTCGCTGAAGCCGGGCGAGCGGGCGGCGACCAGGGCCGTCAGCCGCGCAAGATTGGCGACGGATGGCCGCGCCTCACCGTTCAGCCAGCGGCTGACCACCGACTTGTTGACCGCAAGCCCCGAGGCCAACCGCGCGCCGCTCATCGAGGCGAGTTTCAGCAGGAGGCCGAGGTTTTCAGCGAACCGCGAGGTGCTCATCGCTCCTCCAGCGGCGCGCCGCCGCCCGGCCCGCGCGCCAGCGAGCGGACAATTGGCATGGTCAGCAGATAGTCGCCGCCCAGTTTGTGCTGCGCCGGGCCGATGTCGCGCAGCAGATGCTTGCGCAGGCGCTCCGGCACGGACGCCGCCGGCGCGCGCGGATCGCCGGTGGTCAGCGCGGCGAAGCCCCGCTCATCGGCGGCCGGATCGTCACTCAAATCGGCGACGCGTTCGCAATAGATCGGCATGGCCGTCGGCGTGCGGCCGATATCGACGGTCGGCGCCAGCACCAGGCCGTCGAACACGTCGGCCCTGGACGAGGCCGGGCCGTTGAAAACCCCAAACAGCATGATGCCGCTGCGCACGTCGGTCGCGATCACATAGAGCTGGCTGTGCATGGGGATCACCCAACCCTCAGCCGTCAGCCCGCCGCCGCCGAAGCTCAGGCGGAGCAGGCCGCGCTCGTCGCGCCGCACCAGGGCGTGCTCGTTCAGGAAGTCGCCGGCGCCGGAGGGATCGACGCGGGTGCAGCGGAAAAGCCCTTCATAGGCCCCGCCGCGTAGGGCCGTGGTGTTGATCGCCTGGTTCAGTATGGCCAGAGGCAGGCCCGCCGCCGCTGGCGCCGCACCGCCGCCGACCGCGTCCGGATCGGCGCCTAGCCGCTCGGCCAGGCCTTTCAGGTCCCGCTCCCAGTCCAGGGTCGAAAACCCTGGGGTCCGCGCCGCCACCAGGGCGGTCAGCAAAGACAGGTTGTGCGCCGAAGGCCGCACCGCGCCGCTCAGCCAGCGGCTGACCACCGACTTGTCGACATTCAATTCGCCCGCTAGCCGCGCCCCGCTCAGCGACAGCACCTTCAGGACAAGACGCAGCTTTTCGGAAAAGGCCGTGGACATGAACCGGCGGGCAAGGGGACTGCACGGCGGGCGCGAGGGACGTCGCGCCAAGCGTGAATTGGGACACTCCGTCTCCTACCGTGTCCGCGAAAGCCGCGCCACCGGTTCCACACGCGCGGAGTAGCGCTCAGCCCCCGCTCGGCGTACCGATTAGCACTGCCTGAAGCGTGGGAGGCGCCGATGAGCATGCCATCGACCGGGTCGGACACTGATCTGGCCCCCGATCTCTACGACTACGACTTCGAGAACGACCCGATCGCCACGCTGAACCGGCTGCGCGCGGAGGATCCGGTGCACTGGTCCAGGCACGGCTTCTGGTACCTGACCCGCTACGAGGATTGCGCCGCGGTGCTGAAGGACCCGGTGCGGTTTTCCTCGAGCGCGGCGGGGTGGGGCGGGGCCAATCCGCTGGCCACGGCCAAGGCCGTCGGCGACCGGTCGAAGACCGAGCAGGGGCTCAGCCGCACCCTGGCCCAATCCTTCAACCAGATGGACGCGCCGGACCACACACGCGTCCGCGCCCTGGTGGTCCAGGCCTTTTCCCGGCGCAACATCGAGGAGCGCCGTCCGCGCATCCAGGCGGTCATCGACGAGCTGCTGGAGGCCGCGGCGGCCAAGGGCGAGTTCGACATGATCACCGACTTCGCCTTCCACGTGCCGATCATCGTCGCCAGCGAGATCATCGGCATTCCGGCCAGCGACCGCGAACAGTTCCGCGAGGCGTTCGAGCGCACGGCCGCCCTGATGGCGCCGAAGCGGTCGGAGGAGTCCTGGGCGGCGGCGCTGGAGGCCGGCCGTTGGGTCGGCCGCTATATGCGCAGCCTGATCGCCGAGCGGCGGCTGAACCCTCGCGACGACCTGGTCAGCGCCCTGATCGCCGCCGAAGACGCCCACGGCGCGCTCAGCGAGCCGGAGCTCTCGTCGGCGCTCAGCACCATCTATACCGCCGCCGGCACCACGACCGAGCGGTTCATCTCCAGCGGCCTCTATCTGCTTCTCTCGCACCGCGACCAGTGGCGGCGGCTGGTCGAGGACCGCGGCCTGATCGCCCCAGCGATCGAGGAGATATTGCGCTTCCACCATCCGACCCAGTCGACCTCGACCAATCGGCGCTGCACCGTCGATGTCGAGATGGGCGGCAAGACCCTGCGCGCCGGCGATACGGTGCGTGTGGGGCTGGGCGCGGCCAACCGCGACCCGGCCGCCTTCCCCGATCCTGACCGGTTCGACATCGCCCGCAAAGCCGCGGTCCCGGCGCTGTCCTTCGGCGCCGGCCCGCACTTCTGCATCGGCGCGGCGCTGGCCCGGTTCGAGGCGCGGCTGGCGATCGAGGCGGTCGCCGACCGCTGGCCGGATCTGCGCCTGGTCACCACCGCCCCGGTCAAGGACCCGCGCCGCCACGACCGCTACCGCGAGATCATCGTCGCGGTCGGCTAGCGTCCGTCGATCAGCTCGCCGGTTGCGGCGCGGCGGCCATTTCGCGGCCGAGCGAGGTGAATTTCGGCTTCATCTTCGGGAAGACGGTCCCGAGGATGGACTCCACCGTCCAGGTGTCCTCGGCGGTCACCGTCTCGACCGGGCGCGGCTGGCTGTAGAGCAAAAGGTTCTCCGACTGGGCGCCGAAGATCTGACCGGAGACGTCGCTGGCGGCCAGGGCCACGGCCAGCTTTGCCGGCTGGTCTGGGCGCAGGGAGTTGCGCATCGCCTCCATGCGCGCCGCGCCGGCCTCGTCCTTGACCGGAATGGTGGCGATCAGCCGGGTCCAGGCGACCGGGGCGATGATGTTGGAGCGGACGTTCTTCGAGGCGCCCTCCATGGCGATCACCCGCGACAGGCCCATGATGCCCAGCTTGGCCGCGGCATAGTTGGCCTGGCCGATATTGCCGATCAGGCCGGAGGTCGAGGTGAACAGCACATAGGCGCCGTCGTTCTGGTTGCGGAAATGCTCGATGGTGGCGCGGCAGACATTGTAGGAGCCGCGCAGGTGCACATCGACGACCACGTCCCAGTCCTCGTCGGGCATCTTGTG
>FTAQ01000131.1_pt1 | contig 10395 bp, 8 predicted proteins | sample 1639131 | NCBI WGS metagenome assembly FTAQ01 (sample SAMEA3914812, study PRJEB12502) | metagenome | biome: forest; material: soil | place: Canada | collected 2011-07-07 | depth 0.1 m | reverse complement strand
GCCGAACCGTCGTCGCAGACCTCGAAGCCCCAGCCGCCGACCGTGTACGCCGTCTGGCCGACCCAGGCGTAGCCGGCGCTGCCGGTGCCGGCGATCAGGATGCCGCCATCGCGTCCCTCGAAGGCGCCAAGACAGGCAATATGGGCGTCGGTCGACGCATCAATGCGGGCAAATTGCGGCCCCGCTTTCAAGGTCTTTTCTACGTCCGATGCGTCGGCGATGCCGGCGAGGCCCAGACCCATGCTGATCTTGTTGCACGTGGCGGGGCCTCGGCCCGCCTGGGTCATGGCCCGATCAAGCGCGCCCAATATATTGCCCCAGACGAGTGTAAGCCCCAGGCGGATGTTCGCCGGGCCGCCTTCGGCCTCGGCAAGCCATCGACCTGACGCGTCGCACAACCGAACGCGACACTTGGTGCCGCCACCGTCGACACCGGCGAAAATCGTCACATCGTCAGAAATATTCGTCATCACATTCAGCTTGTTGGCGTCAAAGGGTGTTCTTCTAGCCGCAAAAGGAGAGATCAATATTCAGCGGGCACACCCACGGCGGAGGCAGGGGCCTTGCGACCGGCCAGCCAACTGAAAACGAGGATGTACAGGTAGCAGGGCACCACAAGGCACATGAAGACCAATTGGAAATTGAAATGTTCCTTCAGGTCGGCGAAGAGCCAGGTGATGACCCCGCCGCCGGCAATGCCCATGATCATGAAAGCCGCACCGAACTCCGTGAGTTTACCCAGTCCCCGGATGCCAAGCGGGAAGATGGCCGGCCACATCATGGCGTTGGCGAATCCGAGCGCGGCAACGAAGCCGACACTTACGTAGCCTTTGGTCAGGAAACCCCCGACCGTCAGGACGATCCCGAGAAGGGTCGAGAAGGTCAGGTATTTTTCCTGACTGACGAAGCGGGGGATGCAGATCAGCCCGGCCACGTATCCCGCGATCATGGCGATCAGCGTGCCTGAGGTAAAATACTTGGTCTGTTCGATCGGCAGGCCAAAGGAATTCGCATAGGTCGTTATGGCGTCACCGGCCATGACCTCGACCCCGACATAAAAGAATATAGCCAGGAAGCCGAGAAACATCTGCAGATAGGCAAGCTTCGACCCCTGGCCGGAATCAGGGTTGGCGTTGTCGCTGAGCGCGGGAAGCGGTGAAAACCATACGCCGATCGCCAGTACGGCCAGGAAGGCCCCGACGAAGAGATATGGGGCATGAATGCGGGCGGCGAAGCCGCTTAAAATGGCGTCGCGCGCATGGGTGGTTGTCGCGGCATCGACCTGTGCCTGCAATCCGCCGATGCCGTGGAGTATGAGCGTGCCGACCAATATCGGCGCCAGGACGCCGGCTCCCTTGTTGAAAAGGCCAAGGACGGCGATGCGTTGAGCCCCGGACTCGATGGGCCCGAGGACGGATATATAAGGGTTGGACGCGGTCTGCAGCAGGGACAGGCCAGCGCCGATGATGAAGAGGCTGGACAAGGTGCCGACGAACTGACGGTCGGCAGCGAACTGGGCGAACGCCGCGGCGCCCACCGCCATAACCACGAGGCCCAGCGCCATCCCGCGCTTCAGGCCTGTGGCCTTCAGAATAAAGGCGGAGGGCAAGGATAAGAAAAAATAGGAGAGATAAAAGGCGGATGGCACCAGGAAGGCCAGCCGATCGGGGATATTGAACGCCAGCTTCGAGAAGGTAATCAGCGGCCCGTTCAGCCAGGTCACGAAACCGAATATGAAAAAGAGAAGGCAGAACAGCAGGACGGCCCCCCAAGGTGTCTTCGATTGTACGGGCATAGCTGACATTGCGACCTTCGTATTTTTTGGTAATGACCAATCTATGATTTTTTAAATACAAAAACAATTTTACGGCAGATGTCCAACACTTTTTTAGAAATGGGCGATCGAAGCCGAGGCTGGACGAGGTGCGGCCCAGGGTAGGCACTCACCCAATTGGCCAATGACCTCCTCGCTTGAAATAGCCAACTCGAAGAACATTTAGTGAACGCGAGCGTCGATGCGCCGAGCGTTCACCGCCAATCGGCTGATCGCCGTGAATGCCGAATATGAAGCCCTGCAACGGACTCCCCACCTTGCCGGGGATTTATTTGGGCGGGTGGCGGTACCGCAGCCCGACGAGGCACTGTCGTATCCGGGACATTCAGGACATCCTCAAATTGACCCAGGATGGCGGGCCGATGGGTGGATCCGAATCTGAGGCGAAACACGTCTTCAGGCTCGGTATGCCGCCTCGGGATAGGTCCTCAGGTCAAGACCATTGAACCAAGCGAGCATTCTGTTCCGTTGGACTTTTTGACCCATTTTGACTTCCAAAAAAGAGACCTGTTTTGGCGCCCTGGGAGGCTGCTGAAAAGTCTTTCGGCGACCAAAATCCCTTTTCGGCAGCGTGCTGGAGCGTCGATCTGATTGCAGCAGATCGACGCTCCAGTTTTTGTTTTGACGCACTTTTGGCTACGCCGAACTTCGTTTAGGAAAGGGCTCTGGCGGGAAGGGCGGCTGTCACGCGAAATCGATGACGACGCGAGACGGCACGTCACCTTTTTCGAGGCGTGCGAACACGTCGTTGATCGCCGACAAGGGCTGAAGCTCGATGTCTGCCTTGACCCGGCCGTCGACGGCGAAGGCCAGGCACTCGGCCATATCCTGCCGTGTGCCGACAAAGGAGCCGACGACGCTGATACAGTTGGCCACCATGTCGAACAAGGGCGCGGGGAATTCGCCGGGCGGCAGGCCGACCAGAACGCAGACGCCCCGCTTGCGGGTCATGGCCACGCCTTGATTGAAGGCGGGCAGGGATGGGGCGGTGATCAAGACGCCGTGGGCGCCGCCGCCGGTCGCCAGCTTGACCGCGGCGACCGCATCAACCTCCTTGGCATTGGCCGTAAATTCGGCGCCGAGCCGCTTGGCGTGCGCCAGCTTGTCATCGTCGATATCGACGGCGCAGACCTTCAGACCCATCGCCTTGGCGTATTGGATGCCGAGGTGCCCCAAGCCGCCGCAGCCGGAGATGGCCAGCCACTGGCCAGGACGCGCCCTGGTTTCCTTGATGCCCTTGTAGGTCGTGATGCCGGCGCAGATAAGCGGCGCGGCCTGCGTCGCGCTCAGGCCTTCAGGAATGTGGGCGACGTAGTCGGGATCGGCGATCACATATTCGGCGAAGCCGCCATTCTGCGTATAGCCGCCGAATTTCGCGTCGGAACACACCGTCTCCCATGCCGACAAACAATATTCGCAATGGCCGCAGGCTGAATAGAGCCACGGTACGCCGACGCGCTCGCCAAGCTTGACGGCGGTGACGCCAGCGCCCAGCTCGACGACCAGGCCGATGGCTTCGTGACCGGGAATGAAGGGCAAGGCGGGTTTGAGCGGCCAGTCGCCCTTGGCGGCGTGCAGGTCGGTATGGCAGACGCCGCAGGCTTCGGTCTTGACCAGGATCTGGCCGGGTCCCGGTGCCGGGACATCATAGTCCTTGAAGACCAGGGGCTTGCCGAACGCCTCGACGACGGCAGCGTGCATTGTCGCGGGTATGCCCGTCGCCCTGCCGGGTCGCGTCCCGAGTATTGTATCGAGCATGGTGTTTCCTTCCAGGTTAAGCCGCGGCGGAACCAAGTCCCCGGACGGCCTCGATCATCTTGACGAGAACGGCCTGGGCGTCGCCGTAGACCATCTCGCAATTGGGCGTGTAGAACAGAGCGTTGACGATGCCCGAATAGCCTTTGCCCTGGCCGCGCTTTACCACGTAGACTTGGCGCGCCTGGTCGGCGTTGAGGATGGGCATGCCGAAGATCGGCGACGCCTTGTCGGTGCGCGCCGCCGGATTGACGACGTCGTTGGCCCCGATCACCAGGGCGACATCGGTCGTGGCGAAGTCGTCATTGATGTCCTCGAGCTGGAAGATCATGTCGTAGGGCACGCCGGCCTCGGCCAGCAGCACGTCCATCTGGCCCGGCATTCGCCCGGCGACCGGATGGATGGCGAAGCGGACCTGGACCTTCGCCGCCAGCAGCAGCTTGACGAACTCGAAAAGTTTCTGCTGGGCATGGGCCGCCGCAAGACCGTAGCCAGGTATGATAATGACGCTTTCGGCGTAGCGCATCTTGATCGCGGCATCCGAGGCCTCGACGGGCTGTTCGCTGCCCTGGACGGCGCCCGGCTTAGCAGCGGCTACGGCGCCGAAGTTGGTGAACAGGATATTGTTGATGGACCGGTTCATCGCCTTGGCCATGATTATGGTCAGGAGCAGACCGGCCGCGCCGACAACCATGCCGGCGATCATCAGGGCCGGGTTCTGCAGCACGAATCCTTCCAGTCCGACGGCGAGCCCGGTGAAGGCGTTATAGATGGAGATGACGACCGGCATGTCGGCGCCGCCGATCGGCAAGGTCATGAGGATGCCGAAGACAAGCGCACAGGCGAAGAAGATCCATATCCATGTCGGCGCCCTCAGCAGGAGTTCGACGTGACCCGATAGCGAAGCGATGATCACACCGGCGACGCAGAGCGTCGCCGCCATGACCGCCGCATTGAGGAATTGTTGCCCTTTCACGCGCCAGGGTTCTTTGATGACGCCGTCGAGCTTGGCCCAGGCGATGAGTGACCCGGACAGCGACACCGCGCCGATCAGCCCGCCGACCAGGGTCACGACGAGTTGCGTGGCACCCTGCGTGCGGCCGCCGATGAGCTCGACCGCGGCGATCGCTCCGGCCGCGCCGCCCCCCATGCCGTTATAGATCGCCACCATCTGCGGCATGGCCGTCATGGCCACCTTGCGCCCGACCAGCCAGGCGCCGCCGCCGCCAATCGCCAAGGCCGTCACGGCGAGCGCGATATTGACCAGCATGTGCGGCCGCGCCGTGGCGTCGACGGTAAAAAGATAGAGAAAGCTGACCAGGACGGCGGCGACCATGCCGAGCCCGGCGACGCGGATGCCCGACGGGGCCGTGGCCGGCGACGACATTTGCTTCAGGCCGAACAGGAACAGGAAGGCTGCGCAAAGATCCGCCGCGCCGATGAGGAGTTGGGAGACAAGGGTGAGCATGGCGGGCCTCAGCTTTTCTTCAGGTGATGCACGCGGCCGTGGCCGCGCTTGGTGTGGCCGGATTTTTTATGATCAGACCTTTCATGGACAGCTTGGGCGTCGCTGCTCTTGAACATGGCCAGCATGCGGTCGGTCACCGCGTAGCCTCCGGCCGCGTTGCCGGCCCCCAGCAGCACGGCGAAGAAGCCGATGGCTTGCTCCAGCCCGGTAGCGGCATTGAACAGGGCGAACAGGCCGCCGACCACGACGATGCCGTGGACGAAGTTCGACCCAGACATGAGCGGGGTGTGCAGGATTGCCGGGACATTGCCGATGATCACCCAGCCGGCGAAGCCGGCGAGCATGAAGACATAGAGGGCGACAAACCCGGTCATGGCGATATCGAAATTCATAAGTCGTCCGATCGAGCTCAAGTTGCGTTCGCGGGGGATGGAATAGGTCTGGGCTTGGCGCCATCGGCGGCCGGAGCCTCGGCGTCGCACAGCTTGCCGTCGTGGGTCAGGGCAGTCCTGGCGATGACTTCGTCGCTCCAGTCGATGGTGATGATATTGTCCTTCAGCATCAGGGCCAGGAAATTGAACTGGTTTTTCACATAGAGTTCGCTGGCGTCCCGGGCGAGCAGCGAGGGAACGTTGAGCGGCGCGACGATCGTCACATCGCCGACCTGCGTCGTATGGCCGGGCGTCGTGTCTTCGCAGTTGCCGCCGCCCTCGGCGGCCAGGTCGACGATGACGGCGCCCGACTTCATGCCGGCGAGCTGTGCCTTGCTGATCAGCTTGGGAGAGGCTTTTCCGGGAATCGCCGCCGTCGTGATGATCAGGTCCGCGGCCTGGATATGCTGGGTCAGCGCTGCGTCCACCTTGACCTTTTCCTCCGGCGTGAGGGCGCGCGCATAGCCGCCCTTGCCGGTGGCGTCGACCCCCGTGTCGACGAAGGTGGCGCCAAGTGAAAGGGCTTGCTCCTTCGTCTCCGGACGGACATCGTAGCCTTCGACGACGGCGCCCAATCTTTGGGCGGTCGCGATCGCTTCGAGCCCGGCGACGCCCAATCCCATGACCAGGACCTTGGCCGGGCCGATGACGCCGGCGGCCGAGGTGATCTTTGGCAGGACGCCGGCCATTTGGGTCATGCCGAGCGCTACCGCATAATACCCCGACAGCGCCGATTGGCTCGACAGGGCGTCCATCGATTGCGCCCGCGAAATGCGCGGGATGCGCTCCATGGCGAAACAGGTGATCTTCTTTGACAGCAGCCGCTTCACAAGTTCCGGCGCGGTCGCCGCATAGACAAAGCTGACGAGGATCGCGCCAGGCTTCATGGCGTCGACGACTTCAAGAGCGGGTGGCTGGACCGCCAGCACGACGTCGGCGTCAGCAACCATCAAGGCGCGATCCTCGAAGATGTCGACGCCCTTGAAAGCGGAATCCGCCAGCCGGATTGCCGCGCCGGCGCCGGATTGCATGTGTAGTCTCGCGCCGAGCTTCGTCAGCTTGGGCACGATCGAGGGGATGAGGGCGACGCGCCGTTCGTTCGGCTGGGTCTCCTTCAGGACGGCGACGTTGACATACATGACGGTTCCAATTGTTCGGAAGTGAGGCCGGCGAAGGCGCCACGGGGACACCCTCGCCGGTTGGGCAGGCTCAGGCCGGGGCGTGCAGGGTCGCGGTGCGCACCAGCTTCTTGTTGACGAACTCCTGGATGCCCATGTCGCCAAGCTCGCGGCCGTAGCCGGAGTTCTTGATGCCGCCGAATGGCAGTTCGGCGTCGGACCAGTCGATGTTGTTGATAAACATCATGCCGGTTTCGACCTTGGAGGCGACGCGCTTGCCGCGGGCGACGTCCTTGGTCCAGACCGAGCCGCCCAGCCCGAAGTCGGAGTCATTGGCAAGGGCGATCGCGGCATCCTCGTCCTTGACGCGGAAGAACAGGGCGACCGGGCCGAAGAACTCGTCGCGGAAGGCGGGATTTTCGGGCTTGATGTCGGTCAGGATCGTGGGCTGCATATAGGAGCCCAGGCGATCGATGCGCTTGCCGCCCATCAGCAGTTTCGCGCCCTTGGCGACGGCGGTGTCGACCTGTTTCAGCAATTGGAGCAGGGCGGCTTCGCTCGACAGGGGACCAAGCGTCGTCTTTTCGTCCATCGGATCGCCGGCCTTCAGCGCTTCGAGCGCCGCCTGGAAACGCTCCAGGAATGCGTCGGCCAGTTTGTCGACGACGATGAAGCGCTTGGCCGCGCAGCACGTCTGGCCGGTATTGTACATCCGGCCCCACACCGCCCACGGGATCGTCAGGTCGAGGTCGGCGTCCTCAAGGACGATGAAGGCGTCGCTGCCGCCCAGTTCCATCGAAGAGACCTTCAGGTTCCTGCCGGCGCGCGAGGCGATGCTCTGGCCGGCGGCGACGCTGCCGGTGAGACAGACGCCCTTGATCCTTGGGTCATCGACGACCTGTTCGGACTGCTCGTGGGAGATGAAGAGGTTGGTGTAGAGACCGGCCGGCGCGCCGGCGTCGAGGAGGAGCTTCTCGAAGGCGATGGCGCATTGCGGCACGATGCCGGCATGCTTGACCACCAGCGTATTGCCGGCCATCAGGTGCGGACCGGCGATGCGGGCGAGCTGATAGTAAGGGAAGTTCCACGGCTCGACGCCGAAGATCACGCCGATCGGGCTCGATTCCATGTGCGCTTCACCGACCGTCGGGTTGAGTTTGACGGGTGCCAGAAAACGCTCGGCGTTCTTGGCATAGTAGGCGAGAATCCTGGAGCTGAACTCGACTTCGGCGCGGGCTTCGCCGATACGCTTGCCCATTTCCAGGGTCATGGTGTGGGCGAACGCGTCGGCCTGTTCGTGCAGCAGCTTGGCGGCCTTGGCGATGATGGCGCCCCGTTCGGCATAGGTCTTGTGGCGCCAGGTCAGAAAACAGGTTTGGGCGGCGGCCAGCTTGGCCTCGAATTCCTCGGCGGTGAGGTCTTCGAAATCCCTGATCAGTTTGCCGTCAAAGGGGCTGAGGCTATGGTAGGTCATTATGTAAGTCCTTGGGGTTAGTCCTTGAGGGGGAGGATGGGGACGCAGGGAGACGCAAGGTGGAGGTCGCAGGGATCGAACCTTCAGGCCGCGATGATGACCTTGAGCGCCTTGGTTTCAGCCGCGTTGCCGAAGGTCTCGTAGGCATCGAGGATGTGGTCGAGCTTGAAGTGATGGGTGATCAGGCGTCGTGGATCGATGCGCTCGGCCTTCAGGAGCTTCAACAGCATCGGCGTGGAGACCGTATCGACCAAGCGCGTCGTCAGGGTCAGGTTGCGGTCCCACAGGGACTCCAGGTGCAAATCGACCTTGGTGCCGTGGACGCCGATATTGGCGATCGTGCCACCGGGCGCGATGAGCTTTTCACACAGCTCGAACGTGGCCGGGATGCCCACCGCCTCGATGGCCGTATCGACGCCGCGGCCATGGGTGAGTTTCATCACGGTCTCGGCGGCCTTGCCGTCGAAGCTGTTGATCGCCGTCGTCGCGCCGAAGCGCTCGGCGATGTTCAGCCGATTGTCATCGAGGTCGATCATGATAATTTCAGCCGGCGAATAGAACTGCGCGGTCAACAATGCCGCCAGGCCGATAGGGCCGGCGCCGACGATGGCGACCGTGCTGCCCGGCTGGACCTTGCCGTTGAGCACGCCGCACTCGAAGCCTGTCGGCAGGATATCGCTCAACATGACCAGCGCCTCTTCGTCGGCGCCGTCCGGGATGGGGTAGAGGCTGTTGTCCGCATAAGGGATGCGGACATATTCCGCCTGGGTGCCATCGATACGGTTGCCGAGTATCCAGCCGCCGGTCGTGCAATGCGAAAACATCTGCTTGCGGCAATATTCGCATTTGCCACAGGCGCTGATGCAGGAGATCAGGACGTGATCGCCGCATTTGAAGGCCGACACGGCGGCGCCGACGCTGTCGATGACGCCAACGCCCTCGTGGCCCAGGATACGCCCAGGTTCACAGGTCGGCACGTCGCCTTTGAGAATATGCAGATCGGTGCCGCAAATCGTCGTTTTCGTCACCCGCACGATGGCGTCGGTCGGCGCCTGGATGAGCGGCTTGGGCACCGCATCGAGCGACTTGGCGCCAGGGCCGTGATAGACGAGGGCCTTCATCGAGGTGATCGCGGCGAGAGCGGCGTCGAGAGGGGCCGGGATGATCGGGGGGCTGTTATTGTCCATCTTCGGTCGGGCTCCCCATAGGCTTGGCCACGGCGAGGGATTGGTCCCGCGGCGGGTTCGACTCGGCCGCAAGCGCGGTAGCGAGGGCGTAGTTCATGGGATATTCCAGTCTGGAAAAGGATGTTCGCGGCAATTCACCGTCGCCGGTCGTTGTCTGCGGCCGGTTCAAAATGTTGTCGCTCTATCGTAACGCCGGGAACATCATCAGCGTCAGCATCGGAAATTACTCACATCCGACGGGACTGGGCCCCACTTGACCGATCCCGTCTTTTCGGGGGAAGCGGCCTGAGTAGTTTCCGAATGGACGGCGCGAGCCAAGGCCGGCCCGGAGGCGGGCTTCGGCGGCGCCTTTTGGCTCCCAAACGCGTATATGACGCTGCGGCCGAAAAGGGGCCTGGGAGAGGCCGACCATGGCCTCTACTTCGAACCGATGTCGGCGGTGGGGAAGTTCCGGCTCGATATCATCGAACGCGCTGATAAAACGATATCGGGCGGGGCCATCGTTTCCGACAGCCCCGCCCGATTAAGGCGCATATGTTTTACTTGAGAGCGTAACCTACTTGGAGACGTAGACGGGCTTGCCACCCTCGGTGATTTCGGTCGCCCACTGCTGGCGGATCATTGCCTTGACCGTGGCCGGCATCGGCACGAACGCCAGGTCGGCGGCATTGAAGTCGCCGGTCTTGTAGCCGTAGTCGAAGAACTTCAGCACGTCGGCGCGCTTGGCGGCGTCGCCGTCGGTCTTGTAGAGGATCGCGAAGGTGGCGCCCGAGATCGGCCAGGCATTGGCGCCCGGCTGGTTGGTGATCATCAGGTAGTTGCCCGGCGCGTGCGCCCAGTCGGCGCCGGCGGCGGCGGCCGAGAAGGCCGAGGCCTTGGGCGATGGCCAGGTGCCGTCATGGCTCTGCACCAGGGCGTAGTTGGCGGCGGTCTTGATGACATAGGCGTATTCGACATAGCCGATGGCGCCCGCCGTTTGCTTGACGAAGGCCGAGACGCCGTCATTGCCCTTGCCGCCCAGGCCGGTCGGCCATTGCACGGCATCGTTGGCGCCCAGCGCCGACTTCCACTCGGGCGAGACTTGCGACAGGTAGGTGGTGAAGATGAAGGTCGTGCCCGATCCGTCCG
>FTAQ01000106.1_pt1 | contig 10408 bp, 4 predicted proteins | sample 1639131 | NCBI WGS metagenome assembly FTAQ01 (sample SAMEA3914812, study PRJEB12502) | metagenome | biome: forest; material: soil | place: Canada | collected 2011-07-07 | depth 0.1 m | reverse complement strand
CGTAAAGGGCATCGACGCCAAGGCGCGCGAAGTGGCCAAGGATTTGGCGCGCCGGTCGGGTTTGACGCTGGGCGAATGGCTCAACCAGATGATTCTCAAGGGCGAAGATGTCGGCGCCCTGATTTCCCGTGAACGCGCCCGCGAGCAGGAAGAGGCTGAATTCCGCCAGCCGGAAGCCCGTGCGCCCGAGCCGCGTCAAGACTCGCGTATCCCCGAAGCGCGCTACGACGCGCGCCGTCCGGCGCCCGCCTATGACGACGAAGAACCTTACGAACTGTCGCGTCCGGCGCCGCGGGCCTATCGCGAAGAGCCGCCGCGCCGCACCGCGCCGTTTTCGAGCGGCGCCGTAGCGTCGCGCGACCTGCGCCGCCGCTCGATTTTCGAAGCCAATCCTCGTTTGGACGACAGGCCCAGGGACGAGCGCCCGCGCTACGACGATGGCTACGAGCCCGAAAGCAACGAGCTGACGCGCGTCGCCCGCGCCCTGGAAAACCTCGGCTCGCGCATCGAGCAATCCGAAACGCGGTCGGCCGGCGCCGTACGCGGCGTGTCGCATGCCGTCGAATCGCTGCTGACCCGGCTGGAGCGTTCCGAAGCCGCCCAGGTCGAGACACAGGGCCGCCTGGACGAGCAGACCGAGGCGTTCGAGCTGCTCAGCCGTCACGCCGAAGCCCAGACACCGATCGCCGAGCGCCTGGAACAGGCCGAGCGGCTGATCGACGCCCAGGCCGAGCGCCTGGAGGGCCTGTCCGGCCACCTGCGCGAGGAACGCGAGCGCATCGAACGCGTCGAGCGCCAGGCCGCATCGCCCCAGGCGCAGGAAACCGTTCGCGCCGTCGAGGGCGCGCTCGGCAAGCTGGCCAACCAGCTGTACGAGGGGGATGCCCGCACGCGTGATTCGATCAAGACGGTGCGCGAGGACATGCTGGGCGTGTCGCATCGCCTGGCCCAGCTCGAAGGCCGCGATCCCGAACGCGCCGCGCAAGGCTTGATCGACAAGGTGGTCGCGCAACTGGCGCAGCGCCTGGAAGCCGCCGAGGCCCAGACGACCGGCGCTCTGCGCACCCTGGAGCAGGCATTCACCGCGCTCGACGGCCGCATCAACCGCATGGAAGAGCGTGGCGACGTCACCGATCCGCAGTCGGTCGCCTCGCTGAAGTCCCTGGCCGCCGAGCTTCAGCGCAAGCTGGAAGACTCGCGGGCCGAAATTCTCAATACCGTCCAGCATCAGTCGGACAGCTCGCTCGACCGCGCCATGGCGGCGATCAATACGCACATCGAGCAGTCGGAAAAGCGCCAGGCCCTGGCCATCGAGCGCATGGGGCTGGACGTGGTGCGCGTCGCCGACACCCTGACCCGCCGCATCGGCGAGGTCGAGGACGCCAATTCCGAGGGCCTGACCCGCATGGGCCAGGAGATCGGCCGGATCGGCGGCGGCATCGAGACGCGCTTCGGCCGCGCCGAGAGCAGCCATGCCCAGGCTCTGGAGCGGCTGGGCAACGAGATCGCCCGGATTTCCGAGCGGCTGTCGGTCAAGGTCACCGAGTCGGAGCGGCGCACGACGACGATCCTCGGCGGCATCGGCGAGCAGATCGAACAGACGCAGCGTCACGGCCGTGCCGACCTGGAAACGCGCATCCGCCAGAGCGAGGAGCGCACGCAGAAGCTGCTTGAAGAGACCCGGGCGCGCATCGATTCGCGCCTGGCTTACGTCCAGACGACCTTGCTCGCCGAGGTCGCGCCGCGCGCCGCGCGTACGAATGCCGAAGCCCGCGGGGCTTCCAGCGCGTTCGGGGGCAGCGCGTTCGGGGTCAATCCTTTCGGCGCCAATCCGTTCCCCGCCGCCGAGCCGGAGGTCGAGGAAGATCTCGAGACGGTCGATTTTTCGCGTCTGGGCGGCCGCTTCGACAGCGACGAGCCGGTCATCATCGAGGATGAGGACGCCCTCGACCTGGGCGGTCACGTCCTGCGGCCGGCTTTTGCCGATGCCGATTTCAAGCCCGAGTTCGATCCCTTCGACGACGACGGTCTCGAAGCCGAACTGGAATCGGCGCACGCCGCTCATGCGCCGGCCGATATCGACGAGGCCGATCCGTTCGCGGAGGTTGAAGCCTCGCGCAAGACGTCGGCCCAGGTTCGGCGCCGCGCCATGGATGACGATTTCGGCGCGCCTGCGCCGTCGCGCGAGCCGCGCTTCGAGGAAGAAGAGCCCGGCGTATCGAATTCGACGCGCGACGCCCTGGCCGCGGCCCGCGCTGCGGTGCGCGCCAGTATGAGCGAAAATGATGGCCGCCGGCCGACCAAGGCGCTGGGCGGACTGAAGTCGGCGCCCAGCCGGGCGCGCGGCGATGCGCCGGTTCGCGGTCGCGAGGCGGCGGCTGGAACGACGCTCGGTCAGGCCGTCAAGGCTTCGGTCGTCGCGGTCGGCGGCGTCGCCGTCCTGGCCGGCTTTGCCTGGTTGGCGCGCGACGCGATGGAGGGCCGGCCGGCCAAACCGCAGGCCGATGTTACGCCGGTCGCCGCTGCGGTCCTGACGCCGGAAGCCGCCAACCAGGGCGGATTGAACGCGGAATATCTCGAATCGTTGAAGCTGCTCGAAGCGAAGTCGCCGGGCGCCGTCGACCGCCTGAAGATGGTCGCCCAGCAAGGCTACGCCCCGGCGCAGGAAAAGCTCGGCATGCTGTACGACGATCCGAATGGCCTGATGCCGGCGGACAAGGACGCGGCCTTCGACTGGACCCGCAAGGCGGCCGAAGGTGGCTTGGCCCCCGCCATGAATCGCCTGGCCATGATGTATTACGAAGGTAACGGCGTGGCCCGCGACCCGTCGCTGACCGCTGTCTGGCTGCGCCGCGCCGCCAAGCGCGGCGCGGTCGACAGCGCCTTCAACCTGGGCGCTCTGTACATGAAGGGCGAAGGCGTGCCGGCCAATCCGACCGAGGCCTATGAGTGGATGATGATCGCCGCGAAACTTGGCGACAAGCAGGCGGCGCAGACGGCGTCGGCGCTGAAGTCGCAACTGACCGAGGCCCAGATCGCCAAGGTTCACGACGAGGTCGAAAGCTTCCAGCCGCTGACCGACAGCTCGGACCTGTCGCCGGCGTCTTCGGCGTCGAAGTCGGACGGCTAATCCTCCCCTATAGCGAAGCGGCCAGATGCGGTGGTGGGGCCTCTACGCGCTCCATCTCCTCCGTCCCATATCTCCAAAATAAGCTGACATTGCCGTCGAACCGACCTATGGTCGCGACGTGACCCAGCCGGAAACCGTATCGCCTGACCCCGCCGCGCCGCCGTGGTGGCGCAACCATGCGCCCGCCACGGCGCTGGGTTTTTCCATGGTGCGTTCGGCGTTGTCAGACTCCGGGGTCGACACCGGCGAGGCCCGCATCATTTCGGTCAACGAGCTGCGCGAAGCCTGGGGCCGCGAGCCGCTGATCGTCGCCAATGCCGCCCTGATCCGCAACCGCCTGTTCGCCGGCCGTCAGCACCGTGAGGCGGCGCATTTCGACGTGCTGGAGCTGTTCGCCTTCATTCGCCCGGCCCAGTTCTGCGCCCCGTCCGCCGCCGGCCTGGCCCTGGCCTGCGGTTATGACGAGCCGCACACACCGCAGGACCAGACGCGCGTGCTGATCGACGCGGTCTCCGAGCTCTGCGAGACCCTGCGCACGGCCGATCTCGGTTTCCGCCTGGCGGCGCAATCGGCCGTCAAGGCCATGGCGCGGCATGGCTGGGTGTGGGCGGACCTGGTCCAGGCCGTGCTCGACCGGACGCAGATGCCCGCCGACTATGTGGCGCCGCCGGCGCTTGAGGTCTGGTCGCTGCTCGAGGAGTGGGAGGACCAGCCGCCCGAAGGCCAGGCGCGCGCCGTCTCCCTGACCGATGACGAGGTGACGCAAAATCTCGGCCGGGCGCTGACGCGTGCCGGGCTCGACGAACGCCGCCCCGAGCAGGTCGAATTCGCGCTGAAGGCGCGCGAGATTTTCGCGCCCAAATGGATGAAGGACCAGCCGCACATGTGGCTGGTCGAGGCCGGCACCGGCGTCGGCAAGACCCTGGGCTACCTGGCGCCGGCCCAGGCCTGGGCGGCAAAGGCCCAGGGCCAGGTGTGGGTGTCGACCTACACCAAGGCGCTGCAGAAGCAGATCTATAACGACACCCGGTCCTTGTTCGACCGCGCGGCCGAGCGCGCCGAAAAGGTCGTGGTGCGCAAGGGCCGCGAGAACTATCTGTGCCTGCTGAATTTCCAGGAACGCCTGGGCTCGGCTCAGGGCGGGCCCGAGGCGATAATGGCCATCCTGATCGCGCGCTGGGTGCTGTATACCAAGGACGGCGATATCCTGAGCGGCGATTTCCCGACCTGGTTGCCGTCGCTGCTCCCGCCGACGGCGCCGGCGGCGGTGTTCCAGACGCTCAGCCCCGGCGCCCTGGTCGATCGGCGCGGCGAATGCACCTATGCCGCCTGCCCGCACTTTCGCGTCTGCTTCATCGAAAAGTCGGTGCGCAAGGCCAAGTCGGCGTCGCTGGTCATCGCCAACCATGCCCTGGTCATGGCGCAAGCGGCCTACGACTTGCGCGACCGTGTCCGGGCCCAGCACGGCGCCGAACTGAACGGGGAAGACATGCAGGAGGACGAGGCGGTGACGCCGGCCCTGTCGCGCCTGGTCTTCGACGAGGGCCACCACGTCTTCGAGGCGGCCGACAGCGCCTTCGCCACGCGTCTGTCGGGTCTGGAGGCCTTCGAGCTGCGGCGCTGGATCAGAGGCAATGAAGGCCGTTCGCGGCGCGGCCGGGGCATCGAAAAGCGCCTGGGCGATCTCGTCACCGGCAATGAGCCGGCCAAGAAGGCGATGGAGGAATTGATCCGCGCCGCCCAGGTCCTGCCGGCCGACGGCTTTTCGCAGCGCATCAGTATCCGCACCCAGAACGGCGGCGGGATCGATCCGATCGGACCGATCGAAACGCTTCTGGTCGCCGCCCTGGCCCAGATCGAGATCCGCCAATCGGACAGCAATGCCCGCGTCCGCCCGGTCGAGGACCAGGGCGGTGAATGCGAGGCGCATCCCTGCCTCGACGAAGTCGCCGACGCCGCCAAGCTCGCGGCCCGGGCGCTGGGCACGGTCGAGGCGCCGATGCTGGCCCTGGTGCGCGCGCTGGAGGACATCCTCAACGATACCTCGACCGAGCTTGAATCCTACGACCGCAACCGGCTGGAAGGGGCGCTGCGCGGCCTGGAGCGGCGGGCGCGGATGCTGCTGCCGGCGTGGCGGTCGTTGCTGCAGCAACTGGCTGAAGTCGGGGAAGACATTGTCGATGATGCAAACAAAGTACAGACCGTGGACTGGTTCTCGACCGAGCTGCACCGTGGCCGCGTCGTCGATGTTTCGCTGAATCGCCACTATGTCGACCCCTCTCTGCCGCTTGCCGAATTCGTGCTGAAGCCGGCGCACGGCGTGCTGATCGCCTCGGCGACCTTGAGCGACGGGGCGCGCGACACGGTCCCGCCCGGAAGCGAAGACGCCGCGCCGCGCGATATCTTCGCCCTGGCGCGGCAACGGACGGGCGCCAACCACCTGGTCATGGGCGCCAAGGCCGAACGCATCCTGTCGCCCTTCGACTATGCCGCCCAGGCGCGCCTTTTCGTCGTCAGCGATGTCGGCCGCGACGATCCGCGCGCCGTGGCGGCCGCCATGCAGGCCCTGTTCACCGCGGCGCAGGGCGGCGGGCTTGGCCTGTTCACCGCTATTCGTCGCCTGCGCACCGTCTATGATCTGATCGCCCGGCCGCTGGCCGAAGCCGGCTTGCCGCTCTACGCCCAGCACGTCGATCCACTCGATGTATCGGATCTGATCAGCGTCTTTCGCGCCGAGCGCCATTCCTGTTTGCTGGGGACGGACGCCGTGCGCGACGGCATCGACGTGCCGGGCCAGGCCTTGCGGCTGATCGCCTTCGACCGTGTGCCGTGGCCGAGGCCCGATACGCTGCATCGGGCGCGGCGGGCGCATTTCGGCCAGAAGCTTTATGACGACGCCCTGGCGCGCGGGCGTCTGGCCCAGGCATTTGGGCGGCTGATCCGGCGCAAGGACGACCACGGTGTGTTCGTGATGCTCGACTCGGCGGCGCCGACGCGGCTGTTTTCCAGCCTGCCGGAGGGGGTGCTGCTGCAGCGCTGCACCCTGGCCGAGGCGATCGTGTCGATTGAGCGGTTCCTGTATCCGGTGGAGCTTCAGGAGCAGAGCTGAGGGACCAGACAAGATAAGGTGTCGGCGCGGGCATCTGCTTCCTAAACCCCGCAACCCATGCTATCTCCGCCGTTAACCTTTCGAGGAGGCCGAAGTGAGCACCGACGACGCGTCCCTGACCCTGCCTCCCAAGCCTGTCAAAAAGGCCCACCGCATCGGCATTGTCGCGCCCGCGCTTTTGGTGGCGATCGCCTTTGGCGTATGGAGCGGCTACTGGTTCTACACCGCCGACCAGGTGCAAAAGCGGCTACTCGGCGAGCAAAAGATCCTGATCAATGCCGGCTATCAGGCCTCGATCGATCCGTTCACGGTCACCGGCTATCCCTACCGCATGTATGTCGACCTGAAGAACGTCGCCATCGTGTCGCCATCGGGCAAGGGTTTCGCCGCGCCGGAAATCGTCGCCGAGGCCAATGCCTATGCCCTGACCAAATGGATCATGGTGGCGCCCCGGGGCCTGACCCTGTTCCGCGGTCATCCGGGCGGGGTCGAACTGGGCAAGATCGTCGTCACCGGTTCGGGCCTGCGCGCCAGCGTGTCGCATCTCGACAAGCCGATCCGGAACATTTCGTTCCAGGGCACGGACCTGGTGCTGACGCCATCGGACCCCAGCCATCCCTTCGTTTTCAGCCATGCCGAGGTCTTCGAGGCCTATACGCGCCCCAACCCGACCCAGCCCGACGCGGCCGACTGGCTGCTGCGCGTCGACGGCGCCCGCGGCGAGGCCGGCAGCATGGTCAACGACCTCAGCCCCGGCCAGCCGGTCACCCTGCACGCCGAAGGCACGGTGAGCCATTCGTCGGCCTTCAAGGGCGACCTGTCGACGGGACTTACCGCCTGGAGCGCCGCCGGCGGCCAGATCAACGGGCTGCATATGCTGCTGAAGGCCGGCGACCTGTCGCTGACGGCGACCAGCCCCGGACTGACCGCCGATGCGCAATCGCGCCTGGCCGGCCATCTCGATCTCGAACTGGCCGGGACCTACAAGCCGGTCGACGCCCTGGCGGCGACGCGGCTCATCTCGCCCGAGAACCTGGCCCTGGCCAAGCCGCTGCTCGACATGACCCTGTCGACGGGCGGCACGCAGACATTCGGTTTCGATTTCAAGAACGGGGGCGCCTATATCGGCTTCTTGAAAGTTTCAAATGCGCCTATATTGCCGTAACATCCATATATACTGGAAGCTATCTGGGCGCGTGGATTCTAGACTTGCGGTAAAAGAGCTGCAGGCCTAGGCTGGTGTTTTACGCCTGTCGCCGAGCCCTGTCTTGAGTACTTCCCCGACCACCCGAACCCTGGCCCAGTTGCGCGTCGAGATCGATGCGCTCGATGGCGAGCTTCTGCGCCTGATCGACGCGCGCGCCGCCCTGGGCCGCGAGATCGGCGAGGCCAAGGCGCGGGCCCAAAATACTGAAACGGGCGACAGCGGCGGGTCGTTGCTGCGCCCCGATCGTGAAGCCATGCTGCTGCGTAGGTTGATCAACTCGCCGCGCCAGGCCGCGTCGAAGGACGTCATCGTCCGCATCTGGCGCGAGCTGATCTCCGAAAACCTGCGCATTCAAGGGGAAACTAAAGGCGGCCTGCACCTGAACCTCAGCGCCGGCGAGCATTCGCAGGAGGTCCTGGTCTGGGCGCGCGAGCGCTTCGGGTTCGCCCCGTCCTACGGCTATGTCGCAGATAGCACGGCCGCCATCGCCGCGGCGCGCGACCCGCGCCACATTGCCGTGCTGGGCCTCGATCCGCGTAGCGGCGCCTGGTGGGCCAGGCTTCTGGCCGAACGCAGCGTGCGTGTCATCGCCGCCTTGCCGGAACTGGGCCAGGCGCGGCCGCACGCCCTGGCCTGCGCCGCCATCCAACCCGAGCCGACCGGCGACGACGTCACCTTCTGGGTGTCGGATGCCCAGGCCAGCGAGAACAAGCTGATCGAGACCTTGAGCCATCGCGGCCTGGCGGCGGAATGGCTGTGCTCGGCTCAGGGTTTGAAGCTGTTCTCGATCATCGGCTACGTCCAGGAAAATGACGAAAGGCTGGGTGGTGCGCTGGGGTCTCTGTCCGGCGTGATCGGCGCCGCGCCAAGGATCTAATCGGTCAGCTAGGCTGATCCAATCCTTTCTCCTATTTCATTTGTCGGGCGCTGTTTAACCCGCTAAAGCTCCGGCGAAAAAAGCACCGTGAGCGTCCGCCATGCCCGATAGCCCCAAGTCTCAACCCCCAAAGCCCCAGCCAAAGTCCGGTATCCTGGACATCGCCCCCTATATCGGCGGCAAGTCGAAGATCGACGGCGTGGCCGAGCCGATCAAGCTGTCGTCCAACGAGAATGCACTGGGGTGTTCGGCGCGCGCCACCGAGGCCTTTGTCGAGGCGCAGAAGAAACTGTTCCGCTATCCTGACGGCCACGCCGGTCCGCTGCGCGAAGCGGTCGCCGCCTTTCACGGCCTGGAACCCGAACGGCTGGTCTTCGGTAACGGCTCCGATGAGGTCTTTGCCCTGCTGAACCAGGTCTATCTCGAAGCCGGCGACAATATCGTCACCGGCGAGCACGGTTTCCTGGCCTATCGCATCAGCGCGCTCGCCTGCCAGGCCGAGGTCAAGTTGGCTGAGGAGGTCGATTTCCGCGTCGATATCGACCGTTTGTTCGACCTGGTCGATGGACGCACCAAGATCGTCTACATCTCCAATCCGGCCAATCCGACGGGAACGTGGAATACGCCTGACGAAATCAACGACCTGCGCGCGCGTCTTGATCCCTCCATCCTGCTGGTCGTCGACGAAGCCTATGCCGAATTCGTCGACGAGCCGACCTGGGCGACGGCCTTTCCGCTGGCCAGGGCATCGGATAATGTCATCGTCACGCGCACCTTTTCGAAGATCCACGGCCTGGCCGGGTTGCGCGTCGGCTTCGGCTATTGCCCGCTGCCGGTGATCGAGGCGCTGGATCGTGTCCGACTGCCGTTCAACGTCAACCTGCCGGCGCAATACGCCGCGGTGGCGGCCCTGTCCGACCATGCCCACATCGAGGCGTCGCGCACGCAGATCCTGAGCTGGCATCCGCGCCTGGTCCAGGAGATCCGCGCGCTGGGCTTTACGGTCAACACATCGATCGGCAATTTCGTGCTGATCCATTTCAAGGACGGCGATGAGGCGGCGCGGGCCAACCAATTCCTGATGGGGCAGGGGATCATCATCCGTCATGTCGCCAATTACGGCCTGCCGCAGTGCCTGCGTGTGACGATCGGCCGCGACGAGGAAAACCGGGCGTTCCTGGAAGCCTTGGGGAAGTTTGCCGCGCAACGTTAGATCCTGCGCGGCGTTTCAACGCACTTAACCCCCATCGCATTTGCGGCCGGGAACAGCTATGCTTACATAGCTTTCTTTGCCAGCCGTGACGTTCATGCCCGATCAAAGTTCATCCCCTGTCTCCGCCCGGGTCGCGTTCGGCGAGGGTTTCCTGCGCGATTGCTGGTGGTTCGCCGCCTTGTCCGACGACCTGAAGCCCGGCGCGCTGCAACGCTACGTCATCCTGGGCGAGCCGGTCCTGCTTGGCCGCGATCTCGACGGCAAGGTCTATGGTCTGCGTGATATCTGTCCGCATCGCGCCGCCCCCTTGTCGGCCGGCGAAATGCTGCGCCAGGGGTCGGCTTGCGTGGTGCAGTGCTGCTACCACGGCTGGAAATTTTCAGTCTCTGGCGACACGGCGGGCGCCTGCACCGACGTGCCGTCGCTGACCGGCGACCAGGCGATCGACGTCGCCAAGTTCCGCGTTCGCAGCTATGCGGTGCGGGAGCAGCAGGGGATCGTGTGGATCTATATCACCAGCGACGTCCGTCGCCCGGTCGGGCCGGACCACGAGCCGCCGGAACTGCCGGGGGTGGTCGGCGGAAAGCCGGTCATCGTCGAGACCATGGATTTCGACTCGCATATCGACCATGCGGTGGTCGGGCTGATGGATCCGGCGCACGGACCCTATGTCCATCAGCAATGGTGGTGGCGCTCGGCCAAGAAGCAGCTGGAAAAGACCAAAATGTTCGAGCCGCGCGACATGGGCTTCGCCATGGTCCGCCATGCGCCGTCGTCGAATTCGCGCGCCTACCGCATCCTCGGCGGGGCGCCGGCGACCGAGATCGTCTTCCGCCTGCCGGGCCTGCGCTACGAGCATATTCTCATCGGCG
>FTAQ01000091.1_pt1 | contig 11035 bp, 16 predicted proteins | sample 1639131 | NCBI WGS metagenome assembly FTAQ01 (sample SAMEA3914812, study PRJEB12502) | metagenome | biome: forest; material: soil | place: Canada | collected 2011-07-07 | depth 0.1 m | reverse complement strand
GAACAGGGGAACGCCCCCCTCGATGGCAATGCGATCCATAGTCTTTTTTGTCTTTCACGCTTCGCCGAGCGGTCACGAATTGGACGGCGAAACCTGCGTGTTACATGACATGGTCCCGCGTGCAACAGGAATTCAGGTATCGTGGCTACCGTCTGGCTGCGCGTTTTCGTGATCGGCACCGCCCTCGGGACCAGCCGGGGCTTCGGCGGCCTTGCGCCGTTTGAGATTGGCCCGCAGCGCCGCGGTCAGGGCCGCTTCACGCTGGGCGCGAAAGCCCTGCGACGTGGCCCGATGCGGGCGGGCCTTCGTGGTTTTTGGGGCTGGCGTTTCGGGTTCGGACATGAGGCAGGATTAGGAAAAGGCGCGAATAAATGCAAGCGCGGCGATTTTTCGCTTTGCCATGCGGAAAAGTTTGGTTATAGCCCCTGCCCTCGGATGAGCGTTGCTCTCCGTCGGCCGTATTAGCTCAGTGGTAGAGCGCATCCTTGGTAAGGCTGAGGTCGGCAGTTCAATCCTGCCATACGGCACCATGGGGGCCTAAGTTTTTAACGGACTTAGGCCCCCACCCTCATCCTTCTATCCCAGATAAGCGACCGGAACGAACCGTGACTGTACCTGAGAACTGGTACAGAATCCGTACAGCCTGTTCCCGTGTCGTTCCCACATCGCCCGGTGATAGCGCGCACGCTTTGGGAGATCTTCAATGACCCTCGCCACAGAAGTCCGCGAGGCAGAGGCGCGGGAAATGCTTCAACGTGAATACGTCGCGCGGGCTCCTGAAGGCGCCGATTTTCTCTTTGACGACTGGTGGCTTGAGCACAATGTCGCGCCCCTAGCCGCCATCACCGACGCCCTACGCCAGCGTGACGAGGCGCTTGAGGCACTCGCCGACCTGATCCGGGCCGGATCTACCGGGGCAGCGGTCACGGCGGTCGAATGCCAAGAATGCGCGATTGGCCAATCCGCCGAGTGGACACGCGCCTCTGAAATCACAGGGAGGGCGAAACCGTGACCCCGTTCACTTCTCGCTGGGTCTACGGCGACAGCCTTTGTAGCAACATCGGCTACTGGTGGTTCAATGGCCGCCACTACCTGTCTTCATGTCCATACGAACCGGCGGCAAAGCGCTTTGTTAGCCCGTCGAACGCCAGGGATTGGATTGTCTACTGCCACGAGCAGTTTCAGCGGAGCATTCACGCATGACCCCCACAGAACAGCCTATAACGGCGGAAGCGGCCCTCGGTGCGCTTTATGACCTGCACTCGTGGCGGCAAGAAGCCGTGGGTGATTCATATCACGAAGCGCGCGCGAAGATCAAAAGCTACGTCAGCCAGTCCGCCGCCGAACTCATAGCCCTACGCGGCGAGGTGGACAGACTTCGGGAGATTGAAAAGAAAGCTTGGGCAAGAGCGGAGCATGACCAAGTTGAAAACTTCAAGCTTAACCGTGAAAACACCGCGCTAAAAGCTGAGATAGATGGACTAACGAATGAACGGGACGCCTGGCGAGAAGCCAGGGGGATCACAGAACAATCCCTTGCTGAGGTTACGCGCCAGCGCGACGGATTGTGGGACGAACGCGCCGCGCTAAAGGCTGAAATCTCTGAATGGCAAGAGACCGCCCGTGTCCGTCAGGTCAAGATCGACCGCGACCGCGTCAGGCTTGAGGCCGAGCGTGCGGAGAATGACGCGCTTAAGGCGGAGGTGGAGAGGCTGAGAGAGGCCCTTAATACCCCCGAGGTGGAGAACTTCGCGGCCGGCGTAGTCAGCGAGGCCCAGCACCAACGTGAACGCTGGGGCGCATCCCACGATGCTGGAAAAGCGCCGCTGGATTGGTTCTGGCTGATTGGCTACCTCGCACAGAAAGCCGCGACGGCGCACATGTCAGGAGATGTCGACAAAGCGAAGCACCACGCCATCAGCACGGCCGCAGCGCTCGCAAACTGGCATGCCGCTATAGCCGGCGACAGCAACGTCATGCGGCCTGGAATAGATGCCCGCTCTGCCTTGGGAGGGAAGTGATGAGCCCCGCTATAATCGCCTTGATCACGTTTTTTGCCGTTGTTCATTTCGGGGTGCTGGCCATGGCAATCGCCTATCTACGGGTGATCCAGTACATCTGCAACGACACGCGCGAGAAGCTTCGCCAAGCCCTTAAGGATGACAAATGAGCGAGCAGTCGAAATTTGAGCAGGAGGGGCGCGAGGCCTACGCGGCGCGGGCACCTTCGTCCTCCAACCCATATTCTGCCGACAAAATGGACGAATTCAACGCGCGGCTGTGGTGGGCCCGGGGCTGGTTTAGAGCGGCCGAAGAAAGCGCCGCCAGGAAAACCGAAGCATTCAACCGCACCTATACCGCCAACGCAACGCGCAGGGGCCAATATGACTGATCAAACATTCGAGGTCGGAAAATTCTATTACGTCCTGCTGGTCCTCGATCCCGACTGCGAGCAGGCCTGGGAACGCGGCTATGTCCCGGCCCGGTTCGCCGGCTATGACGAGCGCGGCGCGGAGACATGGAACTTTCTCGACGCGGAACCGTCGGCGTGGCCGGTGCGATGGGCGGAGGCTTGCGATGCGCTGAACGATCTGAACACGGCGTCTGATTCGCGGCCGCGCTTCCCCATTCTTGAGCCGGCGCGGCGCCGGGCTCTTCGGCTTCTGAATATGGACACGCCCCAGGCGATCGAGACCGCGAGGCTTCTGCTTTCGCGATCCAACCCCTTCCCCATTCCCGGCGAGCCGCGATAAGCACCGCCCAAAACGCAAAAACCCCCGCCAGCAATGGCGGGGGTTTTCTATTGCGCGACGCCCAAGACAGCGGCGCGCCAGGCGATGTAGATCCGCAGGGGCCCGGGATCTTCGGCGGCCAGGGCCGGAAAGGCCGCCTGCAGGTGGACCGCCAGGCAGTCCAGGTCGACCAGGCCGTACCAACTGCGGATCTCCGCGTCGACGGCCGGATCACAGTTTGACGCGGTCATGCGAAACGCCCTTGACTCGCCGCCGGCAACGAGAACAAAATGGAAACATGAGCCGGGACCCGAAATCCGTCATCGCCGCGATCGACGCCTCGCTGCAGCAAGCGGTCGACGACGGCCGCACCTGCCTGTCGGTGCACCTGCACTGGATCTATTATCGCGAGCTGCTCGCGATGAAGGGCATCGAATGGGAGATGCGCGACCAGGGCCACGATGCCCAGCACCGCGACCGGCCGCTGAAAAAGTACAAGTTCTGGCCGTTGTATCTTCAGCCCCAGAACAACCCGCAGAGCTGGGTGCAGTGGCCGGCGGCGCATGGCGGCGTGGCCGGCCTGGTGATCAAATTCGACTGAGGTGCGCGCATGGAAGAGGTTTTGAACAAGAAGCTGGGCGAGCTCGATCCCGATACGCAGCTGACGCTTCGGCCGCACAAGGCCGGCGTGATCCGCACCACGCCGCGCGAGCTGATGCGCGAAGGCCGGTTCAAGCCGGCCATGACGGTCGGCTATGTGGAATTCGCCTTCTCGCGGGAGTGAGGCCGGCCGGCGGCGGCGAGCGCTCTATTTCCCGTGGGTGGCCAGGACGACGATGACGCCGATGGCGCAGCTGAGCGCCGTCAGAAGCGTGGCGATGATCCAGCGCATCATCCATTTGGTGTCCGCCCTGTTTTCGCTGAGGGACGCGCGGACCTCGCCCTTGAATTCGTCCAGCGTCTTCTGTTGCGCATCCAGGCTGCGCTGCTGGGTGGTCTGGCCGGCGGCGATCAGTTCATAACGCTGGGCGCAGATCTCCTCGTGGTTTTCGATTCTCTCGATCGCCCGGTCGGCGCGCTCACAGGCTTCAGCGGCAGTCTTTCTGGTCATTCGTCACCGTCAAAAAACGAAAGTGGACACGGCGGCCGTCACAGGCCGAACAGGGCCTTCAGGCGGCCCAGGGCGGCTTCGCGGGCCGCCAGGGCGTTTTCGCCGCCATTGACCAGCTGGGTCACGCGCACGACGTCGTCGGCATCGGCGGCCAGGTTGACGCCGTGATTGATCCAGTAGTGCGCGGCCGAGGCGGCGCTGAGCGTCATGTCGCTGGCCAGCAGCTGCGGATCCGCGACCAGGTCGGTACCCAGCCACGCCGAGGCGCGGGCATAGTTGGTGCGGCCCGACGTCTGGACCGGACCGCGACCGCGGAACAGGGCGCCGTCGCCCGGCCGGATATTGCCGAGCTCGGCCCCCGCCTCGGTGCCCGGGTCGTAATGCTCGGCGAAATAGGCGTCGTCGCCGTATTCGACCAGGGTGGCCCAGTTGGCGGTCTCGACCGTGCACTGGGCCAGGAAGTGGCAGAGCCGCAAAGGCGTGGTCAGCGCCGCGACGGGCAGCATGGCGACCATGGCCGGGGCGATCGCCGCCATGACGGCCGTAGGCGACGTGACGCCGGCGGCGGCCATCATCAGGCCCTTCATGGTGAGCGGGCCCAGGTCGTTGTCGATCGGCGCGGCATACAGACCCGCGGCCGCCAGGGCCTGCTGCGCGGCGGTGATGTCCATGGCGGCGATCTCCTATTGCGAGAGGTTGGGTTGCGGCACCTGGCGCCCGAAATAGACGCCGGCGCCGGTGCCGATGCCGACCACAAGGGCCAGCAGTCCGGTCACGACGCCCGGATGGTGGTGCGTGGAGGCGACGAACGCCTGGTATCCGCCGACGCCGGCGGTGACCGCGCCGCCGATCAAACCGGCCTGGACGCTGATCCGGCGGAGGTTCGTGACGATGTCCTGGCGCGAAGGCAGCCCCGCCGGGCGCGGGGGCGCGGCGGGGCTGTCCTGGGCCTGTGGCACCGTCTTTACGACTGGGGGCTGGTCGGCGCCGCCGCCTGGGCCTTCAGCGTGTTCAGGTCGTTGATCGCCGTGTCGATCGCGGGCGCCAGCACGGCCAGGACGATCGGCGAAAAGATTGGGCCGGCCGCCTTGGTGACCAGGGCGGCGACCTCGGTGTCGGCGAAGGCGTGCAGCTGCGTCACGGCCGCCGCCGCCTCGGCCTGGGCCTCGGGCGACAGCTGGCTGACAAAGCCGGAAAACGTATTGGCGATGTTGTGCAGCATATTGGTCAGGTCACTCATGGTTTTTGCCCCTCCTTAGGGCATGGGAAAGCCGCCGGGTCACGGCGGTTTAGGCTTAAGAAATTGGCAGGGTTTATGCGGCTAGGGCTTTAGTGCCCGGCCAGATACGCCTTGAGCGTCGAGGCCTGCACCTGGCGGGACACGCCATTGGCATCGACGTAAGGGATGAGGTCGGTCGGCAGGGTTACCGGCGCAACCGGGTAGTTAAGCAGTTGCAGATCTTGATGCACCCAACCGGCGGCGATCGACGCGCCCAGGATTTGCCCTTCTCGCAGCGGGTGCACATTGTCACCAGAGATATTGCCGATACCTTGGAAACGCGCGGCAAGGTTCGTTCCGGCATGGTGAAAGGCCACGAGCGTATCGGTCGGATTCGCGGCGACATAGTCATTAAATCCGTTCTGGATCGCCGCCGTATAGGTCGGCAGATAGTTCGACGTGCCCTGAGTATTCGCAGCCGGGCTGTACCATTCGTGGCCAAAATCCAGACAGATCGAGATGATGGCGTTGGGCGCGGCCGCGCGAGCCGCCGCCATGAAGGCGGCAACGGCCGCTCGTAAAGCCGTCAACGACGAACTGTGCAGGTTTTCGTTGACGCTCATCATCACGAAGATGGCGATCGGCTGCTGATTGGTCGAACCATAGGCAGAGAGCTTTCCGGCGCTATCCAACCGGCTGACGCCGGTCGTATAGGTACCGGTCGGTGCGATGACGTTCCAGCGCGAACCCGCCGCCGCATATCCTGCCGCAGGAAACGCGCCCCAGGTCACGGTTCCATCCGTGATCGGATAGCTGGTGCCGGTAGGGCCGCCGCCCGACGAGGCCGATGTGCCGCCGGACGTCGCAACATATTGCTGCGAGCCGTTGATGATGACGTCGCCGGCCGCGTATGCCGTGTTCGCCGTCCATTGCTGGACCAGATAGAGTGGCGGGACGTCGCCCGTGCTGTCGCCTGGATAGATGTAGCCCGAGTACCCGCAACCATCCTGGCACGTATGTATGCCCAGCGAGCCCAGAAGCACTTGCAGGGAGTAGACGAAGCTGTGATTGACCGACTGGTTTTCCGCGCCGATGCCCTCACCGATCGAGTTGTGGAAGATCATCACCCACGGGTTCGCCGGGTTCGGCAGCGCCGACCAGACGACGGTGCCATCGTTGATCGGCGCGGTCAGGCCGGACGGACCGCCTGACGCAGCGGAGGTGCCCGCGGTCGTCGCGACATAGGCCTGGCTCGATCCGGTTTTCGTGACGACGGCCCCCACGGCGTAGGCCGTGCTCGGCGCCCATACCGTGCTGGCCGGCAAGACGGAGGAGGCGCTGTCAAGGATCAGGCTGTTGACCCGGGTGGTATTGGCGGGCGCGCTCCATGCGCCGCCAGGCGTCGCATTCCACCGGCTGATCTGCGGCGACGAATCCAGCCAGACCTTAAGACGGTTGACGCCGTTGGCGATCAGGTAGGCGGGGTTCAGAATAATCGCCGCGTTCGCAGCGACCCTATAAACAAAGTCGTTGTTTATCTGATAATTGATCAGCTGCCCGGTCAGCGTATTCGACAAATACAACATGGCCGTCGGTGACGCGCCCGCCAGCCAATTGACCTCGAACCATGCGCCCTGACACCAGGCCTGCATCCAGCTGCTGAGCGTGCCGCTGGACCCCCGGCCGTTGGCGTTGTCGCCGATCCAGTTGCCGGGCGAGAATACGAAGGCCGGCGAATTCGTGTAGACCGTGGTCGACGGTGGCACCGTTACCACGACGCCTGGGCTGGGGTTGTTCAGGCCGCCGGTGTTCGTGGTCGTGACATCGACGGTTCCGGCCGCCGCTGCCGTATAGGCGACGGTGCCCGAAATGACCGAGCTGTTGAACGTCAGCGTCGCCGGCGTGAAGGTGCCACCCGCGCCGCCATCGGTCGGCGTGACCGTGATCGGCGATGCCAGATAGCCGTCCGCATTGATCGTGTAGAAGGCAAGCGGCGCGGCGATCGTGGCGGTCGAGGAACCGGTGATGAATATATTCGCGGCGAACGGGTCCTCGATGTGGTAGGCGACTTCCAGGGCGCCCGGCCCGGTCTCGACCAGGCCATGGTTGTAGAAAAATAGGACCGCACTGCCCTTGAGGTTCTGCAGGGAGGTCGAGAACGTCGGATTGGTAAATCCTAGGGCGACGGCGTTGGCATAGCTGTCGAGGAAGCTTTGGGTGTTGCCGATTTGCGTCGTGCCATTGGCGGCAAAGACCTTGATGGTGATCTGCGTGCAGGGCGCTCCAGGTGTGAAGGGCGCCCAAAGGACGGTGCCGTCGCCCGGAGTCGAGTTGGTCTGCGGCGTGCTGCCGGTCGGACCGCCCGAACTGGCGGACGTGCCGGCGATGAGGCAAATATATTGTTGGGAGCCCCCGTTCGTGACGATCGTGCCGACCGAGTATGCGGTATTGGCCGCCCAGGCGACCGGAGATGAAGCGCCGCTATACTGTACGACCTCCACCTCTCCCCAGTAGACACTGTTGGCCGCGAACGTCGTGCCGCCCGAATTGGCGATATTGTGGCCGTAGATGTTCTGCAGCGACGTGACGCACTGCGAAATCTGCACCTGGCCCGAGCCTGAGAAACCGCAATAATAGCCGGTCTGCTTCGTCGTGGCATTCCATGACGCCCGAACACCCAGCCAAAGCGTGGACGACGTGTCGGAGCCTGCGACGAACTTCACCCGCCCGCGGGCGGTGTTGCCTAGGTAAGCGCCATTGAGCACAAGCGGCGCGTTCGTGCCGTTGGAGCCTGTGACATCGGTATAGTTGGCGCGCACCGCGCCATAGGCGTCGATGAAGTAATAGCCCGTCGTCGCCGTGATCGTGGTCGACGACACCGCCGTGCTGTTGCTGACGTAGTAGGTGCCGACGCCGCCCGTCCCTGTTCCCAGGCCGATTATCGAGTTGCCCGAAGGCACGCCGGTGCCCGATATGGTGGCGCCCAGGATGAACGTGCCGGTGACAGTCCCTGACAGCGTCAGAAGGCCGTAGGCAACGGATATGGTCGTTGAGGCGACGGTCTGCGGAATGCTGACTTCGTAGGTGCCTGAGCCGCCCGTGGTACCCGTCAGCTGCTGGACGATGGTCGTTCCGGCCGTGACGCCGGTGCCCGACAGGGTGCCGCCCGGCATGAATGTCCCGGTGACGGTGCCCGACGTGGTCAGCACGTTGCCCGCGATCGTCGCGGTCGATGACGCGGTGACGCTGGTAATGACCCCGGTAGCCGATCCGCCAAGACCTGACGCGGCTTCGTCGAGCCATCCCGTGATGGCGCCCGGATAGGGCGCGGCCAGAACCGGTGCGCCTTGCGCGACGAAGACCGTGTCTTCCGCCAAGGTGGCGGAGATCGTGGTCGACGCCACGACCGTGTTCGTATTGACGTAATAGGTGCCATCGCCGCCGGTGCCGCTGCCCAGGCCGATGATAAAGCAGCCGCTCGGAACCGAGGTCCCGGACAGAAGCGCGCCGACGCTAAAGGTGCCGGTGACGGTTCCGGAGATCGTCAAGACGCCATAGGCGCCCGTGATCGTCGTGGAGGCGACGGTCTGGGACACCGAGACGAAATAGACGCCGTCGCCGCCGGGCGTCCCGCTGATCTGCTGGACAATCGTCGTGCCAGACGTAACCCCGGTGCCCGAGATTGTGCAGCCGGGAATGAAGGTTCCGGTGACCGAGCCCGAAATCGTCAGAATATTGCCGACGATGACGCCGGTCGCGGACGTCGTTGAATTGGCCGCAATGGCGCCGGTCGCGGAGCCGCCCAAGGCTAGATTTGCTGACATTATGATTTCAGACCTGTGATGGGCGTCGAGAAACGCGCGCCGCTTCGGCTAAAGTGGAAAGACGAGCCGGGAAGGTACTGCGCCTTATTGCTTGTGCTGAGTGTCAGTATGCTGCCGACAACTTGCTGAAACGGCTGAACGCCTTGATTTCCAACCGACATACTAGTTGCCGATCCACGCAATCTTGTCGCTCGTATTGGTTCCGAGCATGTAGATAAGATTTGTGTTGGCGACGTTCAGCGGAACCTGTTGCCCGGCCGCCAAAGGGTAGCCATTACCGGCCGTTACGCCCGATCCCCCGACATAGATCGTGCCGGTATTGGTCGAGAGAGCTTGGACGATGACCCCATTTTTCAGCACGTTGCCAGGAAGCGCGACGGCCGATGCCGTTGCCGTCTGTTGATTGTTGAGGACGGAGCTGCCGGCGACAGACTGCACGGCCAGCGTGGCTCCGAGGGCGGTTATGATCGCGGCAAGATGTGCCTCGGCGCTGGCGTCGGCCACGGCTAATGTGGCGCCCAGCGCCGCGACGACGTCCTGGACGTCCTCGTGCGTCGCCGGGTCGATCAGGTTCTGGCCGCTGTCGACCAGGCCGGTCAGCGGCGTGCGCAGCCCGGTGACCGTGCCGTCCGAGGACAGCTGGCGCAGCAGGACGGGCGCGTCATTGGCGTCCGTCCCATTGAGATTGACAAGACCGACTGTCATCAAATGACTCCTAAGCTGAGGCCGAATGTGGTGTTGTAGGCGCTGCGGAAATCGAACATCGTGGTGACCAGGTCGCCGCCCGAGACCTCGGCGACCGTCGTCGGCGTCAGCTGCAGCAGCAGCTGCACCGTGTTGCCGGAGGTCGCCAGGGCGGCGCTGCCCGCGACCGTCGCCGTGAAGGTGACGTCGACCGTGCCGCCGCACTGGATGTTCCACGCCGCGCTGGTGCCCTTGCGCGTGGCGAAGGCGACCAGCTCGCCCAGGTCCGGCGCGTCGGCGGTGACGTCGAGCGTCAGATAGATGGCGGCGTTGACGACGATCGCCTGGGCGACCAGCAGGGCGGCCGCGCAGGGATCGTCGGCCGAGGTGATCAGGCCGACGGCCAGGCCCGGGCCGGCCACGGCCGTCAGGACGCCGATCAGGTTGGGCGTGGCGACCGGCGGCGTCTGGCCGGCCTCGCCCGCGAACAGTTCAAGGGAGACGGTCATTTAGCTGGCCTTCTTGACGCGGACATTGATGGTGCACGACCCCAGCGTGACGCTGGCTCCGGTCAGGTTGGCGATGACGACCGTGACCGTGTTGGCGGCGCTGACATAGGCGTCGGTGACAAGCCCGGCCTGGCTTACGCTGAGCCAGGGCCTGCCGACCTCGTCGCCGATGGCGGCGCCGGTGACGGTGATGGTTTCGGTGACCGAGGCGCCGGACGCCAGGGCGCCGAGCGTGAACCCGGCCGAACCGACGATGCTGTTGAAGTCCGGGCCGCCCATGACCAGGTACGTGAATTGGCCGGCCGTCTCGGATTCGGCGCCGACGACGCTGACCCAGCTGCCCTGGGGGATGTAGGCCATCGTAAAGCCCGTCCGGTCATTGAAGACCTGGGTGCCATCCGTCGACAGCGTCGTCGCGCCCTCTTCCGCGACGATGACGAATTCCACCCCGACGATCGACACGTCGGGATTGGTGTTGGTGATCGTCGGTAGCGTGAGGGCCGAACCGGCCCCGAAATGTACGGGAATAATGCCGCCGGCCGCATAGCCGGCGTCCATGGCGACGGTGCCGGCCAGTGCGCCCCGCGACAGCCGGGTCAGGGGGCGATTGACGCGGGTCATGAAGCCGACGCCGCCCGGATTGCATGCGACGAAATCGGGCGCCGTCGCGTTGAAGCTGTTGAGCGTCAGGCCGGCGCGGCCATAGGTCTCATCCCAATAGTTGCCGCGCGGCCAGATATCGACCATGCCGCGCGAAAGACCCTCGAATATCGAACTGATGCATGAATTGTCGAAGTCGTGCAGACCGCCTTCCCAGTCTATGACTTTACAGTTCGAAAGGTAACGCCCGGTAATTGCGTTGCCGCCACCGCTTAGGTCGTCGGTCTCGGCCACGTCGATTACACAGGCATCGACACCTTCCAGGTAAAGCTTGCCCATGCTTTCATTGCCGCTGAG
>FTAQ01000036.1_pt1 | contig 11107 bp, 9 predicted proteins | sample 1639131 | NCBI WGS metagenome assembly FTAQ01 (sample SAMEA3914812, study PRJEB12502) | metagenome | biome: forest; material: soil | place: Canada | collected 2011-07-07 | depth 0.1 m | reverse complement strand
GCCGATGCGCCGCGCCACCCAGCCGGCGAAGGCGTCGCCGAAATTGCCGGTCGGCACGACGAATTCCGGATGGCGGGCGCCTGACGCCGCGGCGGCGGCCAGATAATAGGGCACCTGGCCCAGCAGACGGCCCCAATTGATCGAATTGACGCTGCTGATCAGGCCGCGTTCCTTCAGCGCCGCATTGCCGAGCAGGCTCTTGACCATGCGCTGGCAGTCGTCGAAATCGCCGGCGACGCCGATATTGAGCACGTTTGAGGCCTCGACCGTCGTCATCTGCAGGCGCTGCACCGGCGAGACGCGGCCCAGGGGATGGAAGACGACCAGGCGCACGCGCTCGGCGGCGGCAAAGGCGCGCACCGCCGCGGCCCCGGTATCGCCCGAGGTGGCGGTGACCAGCGTCAGGGTCTCGTTGCGTTGGCGCAGCGCGCCGCTGGTCAGCTCGGCCATCATCTGCATGGCCATGTCCTTGAAGGCCAGGGTCGGGCCGTGCCACAGCTCCAGCAGCCACAGGTCGTCGTCGAGCTGGGTCAGGGGCACGCCGCCGTCGGCGCGCAGGAAGGCGCGGGCAGTGGCGGCGCAGGCGGCTTCGCTCGCCGCCTCGCCGACGTCGACGGCAAAATCGTTCAGCAAGTTGCGCGTCAGGGCGGCGTAGTCGCCCGTGGCCAGCGCGCTCCACGCGCCCGTCTCGCGCGTCGGATAGGTGTCGGGCAGATAGAGGCCGCCATCGGGCGCCAGTCCGTCGAGCAGGGCGTCGGCGAAGGTCTTGGTGCCCGAAATCTTGTCCTTGGCGAAGCCGCGCGTGCCTATATAGTTCATATTGTTACCATTTCCGCTGCTTGCGTACGCAACCTTCAAGCCCTACAAGCGCGCCCTATCATCTAACGCCGTGCCGGAAAAGAGCCCGATGCCGCCCGCCGCCGAAAAAACCCTTCTGCCCGAGGCGCTGAGCGCGGCGCGGCGCATCACCGTCAAGGTCGGCTCGGCCCTGGTCGTCGATGCCGCCAGCGGCACGGCCAATGCCGCCTGGCTGGCCGGCTTGGCGCAGGACGTCGCCGCCCTGATGAAGGAAGGCCGCACCGTGATGGTGGTGTCGTCGGGCGCCGGCGCCTTGGGCCGCCGCCATCTCGGTCTTTCCGGCAAGCGGTTGAAGCTCGACGAAAAGCAGGCCGCCGCGGCGTGCGGCCAGCCACGCCTGATGGCCGCCTGGGACCAGGCCTTTGCCGCCGTGGGCTTGAAGACCGCCCAGGTGCTGCTGACGCGCGAAGACACCGAAAAGCGCCGGCGCTGGCTGAATGCCCGGGCGACCATCGAGACCCTGTTCGGCCTGGGCTGCGTGCCGATCGTCAACGAGAACGACACGGTGGTGACGGAAGAGATCCGCTACGGCGACAATGACCGCCTGGCGGCCCGCGCCGCGCAACTGGTGCGCTGCGAGGCCCTGATCCTGCTGTCCGACGTCGACGGTCTGTACACAGCCGATCCGCGCAAGGACCCGGGCGCCCAACATATCCCGCTGGTCGAAAAGCTCGACGCGTCCATCGAGGCCATGGCCGGCGGCGCCAATACCCAGGCCGGCGTCGGCACGGGCGGCATGGCGACCAAGATCGCCGCCGCCAAGATCGCCGGTTCGGCCGGCTGCGCCACGGTCATCGCCTATGGCGCGGTCATCCAGCCGTTGTCGAATCTCGGCCGCTTCACCCTGATCAAGCCGCAGGCCTCGGCCGGCGCCGCCTATAAGGCGTGGATCGCCGGCACGGTGGTCCCGGCGGGCAAGCTGATGCTCGACGAGGGCGCGGTCAGGGCGCTGCATAACGGCAAGAGCCTGCTGCCGACAGGCATTGTCGAGGTCATGGGCAGCTTCGACAAGGGCGACAGCGTCGCGGTCCTGGCGCCGTCGGGCGCCGAGATCGCGCGCGGCATCGTCAGCTACAGCGCCGACGACATCCGCCATATCCGCGGCCGCGCCAGCAGGGACATCGAGGGGATTCTGGGCTATACCTCCGGCGACGAGGTCATCCACCGCGACGATATGGTGGTGGCGTAGGGGTTGGAATTGGGGAATATCATGGCTCGGACTTTGCCCTTCCTGACCAAATGTCTGTAACCGGAAAAAACACCTGATGGATCAATTCACCACCATGGTTCTTATCATCGGCCTGCCGCCGGCGGTCATCGAGTTCCTGGCCCTGGTCTGGGCACGCCGCCGGGTGCGCCTCCTCCTGGCGTTTGCCGTGTTCGCGCTGCCGGTATTGATTTTCATCTGGCTTTTCGCGACCGCCGGCCAAAGCGGCGACAACCTGGCCCGGCTGGGCTTGGTCAGCCTGGCGATTATCCTGCTGGCGGGCGCCGTGGTCGGCGCGGCGCTGGGCGTGATTGTCCTTCTGTTTCGTCATCTGCGGCGAAAGGCTGCCGCTCCCTCGGCAGACTAATATCCCATGAAACCGTCGCAATTCCTTGGCTTTGCGCTATATAAGGCCTGACAGACCAAGGAATTCGACGATGGACGACCAGAGCCGTGTGCAATCGCTCAACGACCTGATGACCGCGATGGCCCAAAAGGCCAGGCTCGGCGCCGAAGCGTTGCGCCTGGCCGGCCCGGACGTGCGCACCCATGCCATCGTCGAAGCCGCCCGTGCCATCCGTGCGCGTGAAACCCAGATCCTCGAAGCCAACCTCGCCGACCAGACCGCCGCCGAGGCCAAGGGCCTGACGCCGGCCATGATCGAGCGCCTGATCCTCAATCCGGCCCGCGTCGAAGCCATGGCCCGTGGCCTGGAAGAGGTCGCCGCCCTGCCCGACCCCGTCGGCCGGGAACTGGCGCGCTGGACACGGCCCAACGGGCTCGACATCGCCCGCGTCTCGACCCCCATCGGCGTCATCGCCATCATCTATGAGAGCCGGCCCAACGTCACCGCCGATGCCGCCGCCCTGTGCATCCGTTCCAGCAACGGCGCCATCCTGCGCACCGGCTCCGAAGCGCTGCAATCGGCCCTGGCCATCTATGCCGCGTTTGAGGAGGGGCTGCGCGCCGCCGGCCTGCCCGAATACTGCGTGCAGCTGGTGCCGACGTCCGATCGCGATGCCGTCGGCCTGATCCTCGGCGGGCTCGACAAGGCGATCAATTTGATCATTCCGCGCGGCGGCCGCTCGCTGGTCGAACGCGTGCAGAGAGAAGCCCGCGCCCCCGTCCTGGCCCACCTCGAAGGCCTGAACCACACCTATGTTCATGCCGCCGCCGATCCGGTGAAGGCCGTCGAGGTCACGGTCAATGCCAAGATGCGCCGCGTCTCGGTCTGCGGCGCCACCGAGACCCTGCTGATCGACCGGGCCGTGGCGCCCACCCTTCTGCCGAAGATCGCCGAGGCCCTGGTGGCCCGGGGCTGCGAGCTGCGCGGCGATGCGACGGCGCAAGCCATCGTGGCCATGGACGCGGCGACCGAAGACGACTGGAAGACCGAGTACCTGCTGCCGATCCTCTCGGTGAAGGTCGTCGCCGACGAAACCGCGGCCATCGAACACATCAAGACCTATGGCTCGGGCCATACGGAAGCGATCATCACCGAGGACGCTTTAGCCGCCGAGACCTTCCTCAACGCCGTCGACAGCGCCATCGTCATCTGGAACGCCTCGACGCAATATGCCGACGGCGGCGAGTTCGGCCTGGGCGCGGAGATCGGCATCTCGACCGACCGCCTGCACGCGCGCGGCCCGGTCGGCGCCGAGCAGTTGACGACCTTCAAGTACATCGTCCGTGGCGAAGGCCAGACAAGGCCGTAAGCCAAACGCAGTCCTTAGGAATTTCGGCCACGGATAGCACGGATGTCAGGATGATCTCGAAATCCGTGCTCTCGGTGCTATCCGTGGCAAAATCCTTTCTTTCAATCTGCCCGGACTCGATTTCCGTCTTGCCCCTTTCGCCGCCAATAGCCTAGGTGGGGACAAATAGTTTCATCTGAGAGTATCCATGACCATCTCCTTCCATGCGGACTTCGACGGCGGCAATATCGAGCTCAAGGGCGGCGAAAACGGCCGTTTCGACCTGGCCATCCGCCCCGATAGCAACGCAGCCTTCTATCAATGGTTCTATTTCCGCGTCGACGGCGCCGCGGGCCAGAAGCTGGAGCTGCGCCTGGTCAATGCCTCAGGCTCGGCCTATCCCGGCGGCTGGCCGGGCTACAAGGCGCGCGTCAGCGCCGACAATGCCGACTGGACCTGCGCCGAGACGAGCTATGGCAATGAAGGGCTGGCGATCACGCACACGCCGACCACCGACAGCGTCTGGTTCGCCTATTTCGCGCCCTTCTCCAGCGAGCGCCACGCCGCCCTGGTGGCGCAATACGCCGCGCTGGCCGATGTCCGCCACGACGTGCTCGGCCACTCGCTCGACGGCCGGCCGATCGACCGGCTGCGCTTCGGGACCGGTGAGATTCAGGTCTGGTTCTATGCTCGCCAGCATCCGGGTGAGACCATGGCCGAATGGTGGATGGAAGGCGCGCTCGACTGGCTGAGCAGCCCGGATGCCCGGGCCTTGCTCAACGCGGCCACCGTCCACGTCGTCCCCAACATGAACCCCGACGGCAGCGCGCGCGGACATCTTAGAACCAATGCCGCCGGCGCCGACCTGAATCGCGAATGGGCTGGCCCCACCGCCGAACGCAGCCCGGAAATCCTCTGCGTGCTCAATGCCATGGCGGACACCGGCGTCGACTTTGCCATGGACGTGCACGGCGACGAGGCCATTCCGCACGTCTTCATCGCCGGCTTCGACGGCATTCCGTCGCTGAGCGACCGCCAGACGGCGCTTTTCCGCATCTATACCGAAAGCCTCGACATGAAGACGCGGGACTTCCAGCGCCAGCACGGCTACCCGGTCGCCGCCCCCGGCCGCGCCAACCTGGCCATGTCGACCGCGGCGCTCGCCGAGCGTTTCGGCGCCGTCACCATGACGCTGGAAATGCCGTTCAAGGACCATGACGACGCGCCCGATCCGGTGCATGCCTGGTCGCCGGCGCGCTCGCGCAAGCTGGGCCAGGACTGCCTTTCGACACTTGCCGGCATGCTCGAAGACTTTACGGGCCGGTAGGCATGACACCACGCCGGGTTTCGATGATCAAGCGCTGCGCTGTCGCCGGGGTAGCGGCGCTTCTGCTCTATCTCGGCCTGGCCTATGTCGCCCTGCCCATGGCGTGGACGCACCACGAGCGTCAGCCAGGCCTGGCCGACAAGCCGATGGTGACGCGCACGGCGAGCGGCATTCCGGGGGACCCGATGAATATCGGCCTGGTCGGCAGCCGCGACGACATCGTGCGCGCCATGCAGGCTGCGGGCTGGTACCCGGCCGACCCGGTGACGCTCAGCTCCAGCCTGAAGATCATCGGCAGCGTGCTGTTGAACCGCCCCGACCACACGGCCCCGGTCAGCAAGCTGCTGTACGACGGCCGCCGCGAGGACCTGGCCTTCGAACGCGCCGAGGGCAGGAGCGCGCGGCGCCGCCACCATATCCGGCTGTGGCTGGTCATGACGAACGGCATCGAGAACCGGCCGGTCTGGCTGGGCGCCGACACCTTCGACCAGGGCATTGGCTTGAGCCACGATACCGGCGAGGTGACGCATCGCATCGCGCCGGATATCGACGACGAGCGCGCCTTTTTGACCGCCTTGCTGGTCCACGCCGGCATGGTGCAGACCATGTATGAGATCTCGGGCGCCGGGCCTACCCTGACCGGCCGCAACGGCGAAGGCAACCTCTACCGGACGGACGGCGAGATCCAGGTGCTGGACCTGGTGCCGAACGGGGTTGCGCGCACGGCCCCACCGGCGGTACTCGACACGCCACCGCTGTCGCAGATCAGCGATACCGTGGTCCATGCCGCCGCCTCCGCGCTCAAATAGGGTCTTCGCATGTCAAAAGGGATCGGACTCGGCTTTGCCGCCTTTCTGGCCTATGCCATTTCCGACGCCTGCGCCAAGGCCATGCACGGCGCGCTGCCGCCCTACGAGATGGGGCTGTTCGCCGCCTTGTTTTCGACCCTTGTCCTGCCGGTTCTGCTGCGCCGCGGCTCCAGCGTGATCGACATGGTCAAGCCGCAACGCCCGCTCCTGTGGTGCGCGCGCGGCTTTTTGACCGTGCTCAACATCCTGGCCAGCGTCATGGCCTTCACCTATCTGACCATGGCCGAGGCCTTTTCGCTGATCTTCATCATGCCGCTGGTGACCACGGCCCTGTCGGTCGCTTTCCTCAGGGAAAGGGTGACGCCGGCCAGCTGGATCGCCATCAGCATAGGTTTCGTGGGGGTGCTGATCGTCCTTCGTCCGGGTTTTCGCGACATCGGCATCGGCCAGTTGGCCGGCCTGTCATGCGGGATCACCGGCTCGATCTCGTCGGTGCTGATGCGCTATGTCGGCCATACCGAGAAGCCGATCACCCAGTTCGGGGCGGCCCAGCTCCTGCCGTTCATGGTCTTCGGCGTCCTGACCGCCGGCCACTTCGTTATGCCGACGCCGGTGCAGTGGCTGGTCATCGCCGGCTATGCCGTCCTGGCGGCGGTGGGCGGCGTGCTTCTCACCTTCGCCGGCCGCCTGGTGGCGGCCAGCCACCTGGCGCCGACACAATATTCGCAGATGATATGGGGGACGGCGCTCGGCGCCTGGCTGTTCAGCGATCGCATCGATGGCCTGACGGTCGTCGGCATCGCGGTCATCATCGGCGCCGGCCTGTGGCTGTTCGTGCCCAAGCGCGCCATCTGGCCCTGGATGTCCGCCGGCTGACCGCGCGAAGCACGATCAAGGTTTTGTCTTGCGGAGCAATTTACCGGTAATTCGCCGGCCGCCATGAACGACGCGCTGGATCAGGACGAGGTCATCGACTTTCGCATATCGGTAGATCACGACATAGGGCGTTTGTGCAGGCCTGCACCAGATGTTTCACAAGTTGGCAAATTCCATCGGTTGGTCAAACCGGCAGAACTCCCGTTTACAAGCCGAAAAACGCGCAGAATTTTGCTTGAGAAACCCAAGAACGCGCAAGCATTACACAAGTCATCGAATTTACAGCGACCACTCAATAAGCGATTTCGCCGCGCCTCACATTCAACGATCTAAGAACGATATTCGGACGCAAATCAGCCCGAATTGCCGACAATTGTCGCAAAATATTACCGCGTGATAATTAACGTTGACCCGTTATCGGCGAGCCATGCTCGACTAAGGCAAGTCTTGTTTGCTTGCCAATGCTGAACTGTATCTCAAAGTACCCAGAGTCCACATATGAATAACTAGTGTAAATCAAATCACATGCGGGGGGCACCCAAATGACCATACGAACACGTACGCCGACTTGGGGAAAACCTGTGACTACGCACCGGGCGGCCGCGGTTCGCGCGGTTTTGGTGCTCACCGCATGCGGAGCTCTATCTCGGACCACCCCGGCCAGCGCACAATCGACATCCGCCACGGATGCGTCCGCAAATACGGCGACGTCCAAGGATCACACGACCACCGTCACAATCAAAGGCAAGAAGCCCAAGACCCTTGCCGACCGCCAAGTCTATGATGTGTCCAAAACGCCCGATAGCCAGACGGCCACCGCGGCCGAAACCTTGAATAAGGTGCCAGGGGTTAGCGTCGATCCATCGGGCAATGTCACCCTGCGCGGTCAAAATGTGCGCATCTACCTCAACGGTCGCCCCTCATTGATGCTGTCAGGCGATAATCGGGGTCAGGCGTTGCAGGCCATGCCGTCGGCGGCCCTTGACTCGATCGAGGTCATCTCCAATCCCGGTGCGCAATTCTCGTCGAGCCGTTCCGATCCGATCATCAATCTCGTCACCAAGCGCAAGGCCCCTCAAGGATACTTTGGGAGTGTGACGGGCCGAATGAACTCCACAGGCCGCGGCGCGGTGAGCAGCTGGTCCAATTTCACGGCGGGTAACCTCAGCGTCAGCTTCGTTCCCTCCTTCTATGGAAACGTGGTGTCTGGCCGCCATGGCTCGGATCTACAGGCTTTCGATTCCACAGGTGCGCTGACGACGCAGACGAAAGCGAACGGTTCGTGGCTGTCACGCAGTGGCGGCGTATATTTCGGCACCAATCTAAAATACGACCTTGGTCAAAATGACACGGTCACGGCGGACCTCACTTACAGCCATGGCACCGGCACTGATACCGCTCAGGACAATTCCGCGATTTACAATTCCACGGGCGAGGCCACCGATATCAATTCGGCTTCGTCGCTCAGCCATTATATGTGGGGCGCGCAGGCTCTTACCTTCGGCTACACCCATTACGGCCAAAAGCCGGACGAAACACTGAAGATCGACGGCAGCCTGACCTCGTCGCAGAACCGGATCGCAACGCAGACAGAGACAACCTATGCCCTGTCGTCGGTCGCGACCGATGTCGGCACGCTGGACGACACCAAGGCGCGCGATAACTATACGCGCAATGGCCGGCTCAATGTCGATTACGATACCCCGGTCGGCGACGACCAGGTGTCCGTCGGCGGGGAGATCTCCCACGATGACGGCCGCGCGCGGCTCACCGCCTTCGGCCCCGACGCGGCCGGAACGCCCCTGTTGCCGGAAACACTGCTCGATGATGATTTCCGTTCTCAGCAGACCGCCAGCGCGGTTTACGGGACCTGGCAGCGCGAATTCACCGACGCCTTCACCGTGATGGGAGGCCTGCGGGCGGAGGCGTTAGACCTCGACACCCAGGATGTTGACGCCCGGACGATCGGGCATATCTCGTACCTCAAGGTCAATCCCAGCCTGTTCGCCACCTATGTGCTGTCGCCCAGGCAGAAGCTGCGCTTTAGTTACGTCCATCATCAGCAGCGGCCCGACCCGTCGCTGCTCAACCCGCATCTGGTCTACAATTCCACGACCTCGGTAACGCTCGGCAATCCCGATCTCAAGCCACAGGAAAACGATACCATCGAGGCATCCTATGAGTATCAGGGCTCTGCGCTGGCCTATGCGGTGCGCAGCTTCTACCGCCGCGATGAGGACCTGATCGCCACCACCAGCGCCTTCATTCCCGACCCGCAGAATGAGGGCAACCAGGTCCTGGAGAATACATATGAGAACTACAGCTTCCAGACTGCCGACGGCTTTACCGGGAACTATAGCGACCGCCTGAATGACAAGCTAACCCTGAGCGGTGACGCCACCCTGGTCTTCAGCGCCATCCGCAATCCGCAAATCGTCGGCGCGCAGCAGGGGACGTCGCTGAGCGGCAGCCAAAGCCTGACCTATGTCTTCGCCAGCAAGGACGAGCTTGAAGTCAATTACAAGCTGACGGGCAAATCCTTTTCTGGCCAGGGCTACAGCGATGCCTACAGCACGACCTCGCTACAGTATAAGCATGTCCTGACACCGAGGCTTGACCTGGTCATCGCGTTCGACGACCTCCTGCGCACGGCCAAGTTCAAAAGCGTCACGGACACGCCGCTGGTTCACAACGTCTCCATGTCAACACGGTCGGCGCCGACTTTCTACATAGCCTTGACCCGGCGTTTCAGCCATCTGAGATGAGAGCGACCGCAACCACCAGATAAAGCCCAGCGAAACGCTGCCGGTATTTTTCAGCCCCACGAAAACCACTCGAGCAGATATCCGTGTCGCCGCGTAGCGGCGATCCGTGGTAAATTTCTGTCTATCCGCCCGGCCGGAAAGCCAACCCCGCCTTGAAGCTCTCACCGATCCGACAGGCGCGGACCATGAAATAGTCGACCGCCGCCTCGTCGGGCGCGATGTCGCGCAGGGTCTCTTCGAACAGCCTCAGCCAGTCGCCGAAATGGGCCGGCTCGATCGCCGGCTGCCGCAGATGCGCCTGCATCGGCCGGCCGGCATAGGTCCCCGCATTCAGCGCCACCGAGGCCCAGAATGACTTGAGCTTGGCCAGGTGTTCCGGCCAGTCGTCGACGGCGGCGTCGAAGATCGGCCCCAACCGTTCATGCTGCCGCACGCGGCCGTAAAATTCGTCGACCAGGCGGGAAATGAAGGCCTCGTCGATCCCGATGGCCAAGGCCTCGTCACGGATTTTTGGCCTGGCGGCGCTTGCGGGGTCGGATGTCATGTGGCGTTTCTACCGCAGCGCACGCGCTATGGCCATGCGTCCGATCGGCGCACATTGTTTCCTTATCCGGCGAAGCCTAGCGACTTGCTCCGGATACGGAGAAACCGTCATGCCCAATCGATATTCTTCGCTGCTGCACACCTTGCTTTCTTATGTGGGGAAACATAGCCTTGGTGATTCGCGTACCAGGAGACTCTCCATGCGTAACATTATCCCTTTTCCCGACCACAGCACGGCTTTCGAAGTCGATACAGACGATCTCGAAGGCGCCGGTTGCGCCTGCATCCTGTGCCGCCCGCACGGCGCGCTGCTGGCCTTCGTGTCGCGCGATAATCTGGGCCTGAGCGGCGGCCGGCCGGCGCATCGCTTCAACCGGCAAAGACTGAACCACCAGTTCACCGCGGTCACGCAAGCCGACGAAACCCCAAACAGAGCCTTGCGGGCGCCCAAGTTCGAACGGCTGCAATACAAGCGCCGCGCCTGAGCACGATCCGATAAAGTGGTTCCCACTTTTGGCCACACCGGCCTTCGGTTGGCTTCGCCGAACTTCGTTTCGGTTAAATTCCGCGACCAAGCGAAAGATGTCCGCAATCCGTAAGGTTCACTAAAGCGATCGTCCATAAACCATCGCTTTAACCCCGGGGTGCTAAATCCTAAATAGGACATGTACTCGGAACCCCTGCGGAAACCGCGATGTTAGCCCTGCCCCTTTCCTGGCCCTTGCGCGATCGGACCGTCGTCCTGATCGGTGATGGACCGTGGCTGGAGCGCAAGCGGGCCCTGTTCGCGCGCACCCCGGCGACACTTAAAGTGTTCGATGAGGGCCGTTGGCCGCAGGCAGAAGATCTGGCCGAGGCATCGCTGATCGTCGTCGCGTTCGAAGACCGTACACTCGCCGAAAAGGGCGCCGCCCTGGCGCGCACCGTCAGTGCCCCGCTCAACGTCGTCGACTATCCCGACCTTTCCGACTTTCACGTGCCGGCGATCATCGACCGCGGCCCGTTGTCGATCGGCGTCGCTACCGGCG
>FTAQ01000013.1_pt1 | contig 15221 bp, 10 predicted proteins | sample 1639131 | NCBI WGS metagenome assembly FTAQ01 (sample SAMEA3914812, study PRJEB12502) | metagenome | biome: forest; material: soil | place: Canada | collected 2011-07-07 | depth 0.1 m | reverse complement strand
CTGCTGCGACACCTCGCGATAGACGTCGAAGCGGTGCTTGACGAAGATCAGGTCGGGGCATTTGCGCTTGGCGGTGACCGACGGCATGGCCGAGCGCACGCCGAAAACCCGCGCCTCGTAGCTGGCCGCCGCGACCACGCCGCGCAGCCCTCCTCCGCCGACCGCGACCGGCTTGCCGCGTAATTCGGGGAAGTCGCGCTGTTCGACCGACGCGAAAAAGGCATCCATGTCGACATGGATGATCTTCCTGACGCGTGGCGGTTCGGCGCTGTCCATCGGCCTGAATGACTCCAAGCTGGGTTCTCATCGCAGCTTGGCAAGCGCGACTGCGCGCCCGAGCCTATGCGAGGAGCCATGCGGCGTTTGAGCTCTAACAAAGTAACGAGTCAGTACCCGTCAGCATGAACATAAGGCGAACACAGGCTACGATCAAGCCGAGAGTTTGCGCGATCCGATCAGGGCGGTCGCGCCCTTTTCCAGGGTGGCCAGCGACTTGGCGAAGCACAGCCGCAGGACCGGCAGCTCACGGCCGCTGTCGCAGAAGGCCGAAAGCGGGATCGTCGCCAGGCCACGATGGCGGATCAGGTCGAAGGCGTAGTCGAGCACCGGTTCGGTAATCCCCGAGGCGCGCAGGTCGATATTGATGAAGTAACTGCCCTGCGGCGGCAGCACGACAAAGCCGGCCTCGCTCAGCTTGCCGGTCAGGAAATTGCGCTGGTGTTCGTAGTCCTGATGGGCGGCGGCAAAGCGTTCGCGCGGCAGGCCGAGGCCGAAGGCGGCGCCGTGCTGCAGGGCCGGCGGCGTGGCGAAGGTGATGAACTGGTGCGCCCGCGCCACCTGGTCGACCAAGACTTGCGGCCCCGCCAGCCAGCCGACCTTCCAGCCGGTGAGCGCGAAGATCTTGCCGGCCGAGCCGATCTTCAAGGCGCGCTTGGCCAGGCCAGGCAGATGCAGCACCGACAGATGGTCGCGATCGAAGACCACCTGTTCCCAGACCTCATCGCTGACGACATAGGCGTCGAAGCGGTCGCAATAGGTGCGCAGCAACTCCAGCTCGGCGCGCGTCAGGCAGTGCGTCGTCGGATTGTTCGGCGTGGTGATCAGCACCAGCTTGGTGCGCGCATTGAACACGGTCTTCAGGTCGTCCTCACCGAAGGTCCAGTGCGGCGGGCTGAGCTGCACGATGCGCGGCACGCCGCCGGCGCGGCGGATCAGCGGCAGGTAGGCGTCGTACATCGGCTCGAAGACGACCACCTCGTCGCCGGGGGTAACCAGGCTGAAGATGGCGGCGGCGATGGCCTCGGTAGCGCCCGAGGTGACGACGACCTGCTTGGCCGGGTCGAGCTTGATCCCCTGATGCGCTGCATAGAAGGCCGCCACCGCTTCGCGCAACACAGGCAGCCCGCGCATCGGCGCATACTGGTTCGACTTGTCCATCAGGGCGCGAGCGGCGGCTTCGCGCACCTCGGGAAAGCCGTCGGTTTCGGGAAAGCCCTGGCCGAGATTGACGGCGCCGCGGGCGGCCGCCTCCAGCGACATGATCTCGAAAATGCTGGTCTGCAGGTTGGCGAAGATCGGGTTCATGACAGGATTTAAAGCCTGGGCGAAGCGGCCCGCAAGAGGAAAAGGGACCCGAAGGGGGCTCAGGCCTTCGGATCCCTACTTGAAAACGTGGCGTAGCGGAAAGGGAAAACCGTCATGCCACGATCTTCAAATGTGTTTCCGCCGCTGTAAGGACGTCTTGGCGCGTCCAGTCGTTGAGCGTGTGTACATCAGGAATAAGATGCTTTTGTTTCAACCAGTTGTGTAAATCGTCGATTTGTGAAAGGCGGTCGGGCTCCAGCCCCAGGGCCAGGCCCTCGCCGATCAGCGAGCCGTAGGCCTGGGCGGCGTCGACGCCTTCGACCTGACCTTCGGCGGCGATATGGCGCAGGGCTTCTTTTGGGAAGGCCAGTGCCCAGTCGCGGGCCTGCAGCAGGGTGCCGACGATCCGCGCCACCGTTTCGGCATCGGCCTCGAGAAACGGCGCATCGACCGTCAGGGCGCGCAGTTCGACCAGGCCGTCGAGCCTGGGATCGGCCTTGATCTCCTCGGCTTCGAAGTGGCGCACCGTCTGCAGGCCGGCGGCGCGCGCCAGTTCCAGCCCCTTGGCGCCGAACAACAGGGCGGCGTCGGCGTGTCCGCCCAGCAGGGCTTCGACTTCGCGGCGGGCGACGTCGCCGAACGGCACCGACGGATGGTCGGCGGCGACGGTGACGAACTCGATATCCTTGGGCGCGACATTATTCTTTTTCAGCAGGCTTTCCCAGGCCCGCAGGCTGCGCGCCTGGGCTGGGGAAAAGCGGCCGGCCTCGCGCGGCACGGACAGGCGGCGGCCGATCAGGTCGCGCACGCCCTCGATACGCTGCCCGGGCCGCGCGACAACGCTGACGCTATGCCAGGTCGAGCCGATGGCCAGCAGGCGCGAGCGGCCATTCTGGGCGTGGGCCCACAAGGCCGTGGCGGCATCGGCTTCGCGAATCAGGTTGGACAGGCTGTGGTCGAGATGGCCCTGGCGGACCGACGGGGTCGAGGTTTCACGCACCGAGACCATGTAGGTGCCTTCGCGCAGAAACTCGCGCTGAAAGACGCCGCGGCTGGCGACCAGCGACAGAGCCGTCAGGGTCGGGCAGCGGGCATACCAGATCAGCGGGGTGTTGGACGGGCGTTTGGGCGATTTGGCGGCAGGCATGGCACAGGCTCCGGAGCGGCGCCAAATCCATACCAGTTAAGTGTAGTTTTACGAAGCGACAAATTCTCGCCTTTCAGGTGAGGAAAGGTAAAGTCCCCTAATCCTAGACTTGATGGGTATCGCCCGGGTTCGGCCGCGGCACGCTTTCACCCAGCAGCCGGGCGACGCGGATCAGCAATTTGCGGTCGTCGAACGGCTTGGTGACATAGTCCTTGGCCCCCAGCTTCAGCGCCGTCTGGATATCGCCCATGGCCTGGCGCGCCGTCAGCATCAACACCGGAATGTCGCGCGTCTTGGCGTCCGCCTTGATCGCCTTCAGCACGGCAAAGCCATCGTGATCGGGCAGGCCGATGTCGAGCAGGACGGCATGCGGCTTATAGGCATGGACGGCGCCGATGCCGGAGGCGCCGTCGTGCGTTTTGCAGGTCGAATAGCCGGCCAGCTCCAGGCGGATGGTCAGCAGCTCGGCGATATCGGGATTGTCCTCGACAATGAGGATGCGGCGTTTGTTTTGCATCAGGCGACGCCTTCTTGAGGCAGGTCGGGGGCTTGAGGCAGGTCGGGGGCTTGAGGCAGATCGGGGGCACAGGACATATTGGGCACGTCCAGCCAGTCGCCGAGCATGCGGTTGAGCGCGCTGCGATCGAGTGGCTTGGGCAGGAGGTCGTTCATGCCGTTGGTCATGCAGGCGCGATGGCGATCGGCGCCGTCCGCCGCGGTCATGGCGATAATCGGCGTCGAGCAATTGGGGCCGTCGCCGTCGCGCAGGGCTCGCGACGCGGTAATGCCGTCCATGACCGGCATATTGATATCCATGAAGATCAGGTCGAACACGACTTTTTCGCACGCGGCCAGCGCCTCGGCGCCGTTGGCGGCCAGGGTGACGTCATGGCCTTGCGGGGTCAGCAGGCTGGCCAGCAGGTCGCGCACCGCATCCTGGTCGTCGACGACCAGCAGACGCGCGGGCACGATCGGAACGCGGCCGGCCTCGCCATCGCCAACCGGGACGGTGCGCGTCACCGGAATATCGAACCAGAATTCCGAGCCCTTGCCTTCTTCACTTTCCACGCCGATCTCGCCGCCCATCAGTTCGACCAGTTGCTTGCAGATCATCAGGCCGAGCCCCGTCCCATCGCGGTTGTGGTCGACTTGCGAGAACCTCTGGAACAACCGTTCCCGGCCGGCCGGTGAAATGCCGACGCCGGTGTCGCGCACCGAAACGCGCAGCGCCTCGCCGTCGCCTGCCGGATGCATGGTCATGGCCAGGGTGACGCGGCCCTGTTGCGTGAATTTGATGGCGTTGCTCATCAGGTTGAACAGGATCTGGCGCACGCGGGTCACGTCGAGCGACAGGGCCGGCGGCAAGTCCTCGATACCGCACAGGACCAGGTCGAGGTCCTTGGCGCCCGCCTGGACCCCGAGCAGCTCGACGACCTCATGCGCCACTTCGGCGACGTCGCAAGGCGCAAGGTCGAGCTCGAGCTGGCCGGCTTCGAGCTTGGAATGGTCGAGAATGTCGTTGATCAGGCCGAGAAGGCCCTGGCCGGCCGAATGGATGCGTTGGCTGTGCCGGGCCAGGGCCTCGTCGCCGGCCAGCAGGTCGCCCAGCAGGGCGGAGAAACCGATGATGCTGGTCAGCGGCGTGCGCAGTTCGTGCGACATGGTGGCCAGGAACTGCGCCTTGGCCTCGGCGGCGGCATTGGCCGCGACGCGCGCCGCCTCGAGCGCGGCCTCGGCCGCCTTTTGTACGGTGACGTCGCGGACTGTGTCCTGGAAGGCGGCGACCAGGCCGTTTTCCGACAGGATCACCGTCGGATTGGCTTCGGCCCAGATGTAATGGCCATCCTTGTGCCGCGCCCGGTACTGGATGCGCGGCGCGTGGTGCCAATCGCCCGAGCGGACGTAGTCGCGATAGGCCGCCTGGGCCGCCGGATAGTCGTCGGGATGGATGATCTCACTGACATTGCGGCCGATCAGGTCTTCGGGCGCGTAACCCAGCACCTTGGTGACCGCCGGCGACAGATAATCGAGATAGCCGTCGAGATCGAAGAGGGTGATAATGTCGTTGGCGTGGTCGGTCAGCAGGCGGTAGCGCGCCTCGCTGCGTTCGATTTCCTGGCGGGCGCGCACCGACTCGGTCACGTCGCGGAACACGCCGAAGATCGCCACGACATTGCCGTTGGGATCGCACTCGCAGATGCCGTGGCTCTGCACCCAGCGGATGTCGCCTGTGCGCGACTGGATCAGGCGCTTGCGGAAGCTGAAATCCCTTTTGTTGGCAATGGCGTCGGCGACCAGGGCGCGGACCTCCGCGCGGTCGTCCGGGTGGTAGAAGTCGATCGTGCCGTCGATCACCGGCTCGAAAGTCGAGGGGTCGATGCCGTAGATCTTGTAGATTTCCGGCGACCAGTAGCAGGCCTGGGTCTGGATGTCGGCGCGCCAGTGACCGACCTGGGCCAGCTTTTCGGCCAGTTGCAGGTAGTCGCGACTGCGGATCAGCTCGCGCTTGGCCTGCAGGAACTCCTGCTCGAATTCACGACGGCCGCGCGCCGGAAAGACGGCGAAATAATGCAGGGTATTTCCGTCCTCGGCCGTGGAGCGGTTGGCATTGAGGAGCACCGCGACCGGCACGCCGTCGGGCCCGACGAGGTCCAGGGCGACCTCGCGCACGCTGCCGGCGAAGCGCATCTGCGGCAGGATCCGGGCGACAAAGATGAAACGCGACGGCCGCGTCAGGCAATCGGCGAAGGGCTCACCTTCCCCGGGCCGGCCGGCCAGTTCCTGAAACAGCGCATTGGCCCGCAGGACGACGCCATTGGCGTCGCAGACGACCAGACCGCACGGGGTCAGGTCGAACAGGCCCTTGACTTCGAAAGACGCCGCCGACACGTCGTCAGGCCGCCTGGGCCCGGTAGCGGCCGAGATAGCGATGCAGGGCCTGGGCGACCACCTGCGGCGCGCTGAGGTGCGGGTAGTGACCGCGGGTGTCGAGCACCACCAGTTCGCTGCCGGGCATGGCGGCACGCATGTAGTCGCCGACGGTCATCGGCGCGATGATGTCGTCGCGGCACTGCATGATCAGGCAGGGCGTCGTCACCCCCTCAAGATCCTGGCGATGGTCCGAGAGGAAGACGACATGGGCGAAATGATGGGCGATCTCCGGATCGTTGCGCACGAAATAGGCTTCGAGTTCGGCGGTCAGTTCCGGCCGTTCCGGATTGGCCATGACCATCGGCGCCAGATGAGTCGCCCAGCCTTCGAGATTGATCTCGAGAAAGGCCAGAAGCTCGTCTATGCCCTCGCGATCGAAGCCGCCACAATAGTCGCCGAGATTGAGGTAGCATGGCGAAGGCCCGAGCAGCATCAGCCGGTCGAACAGGTCCGGGCGCTTCTTCGCGGCCAGGAGCGCGATCATGCAACCGACGCTGTGGGCGACGAGTTGCATCTCCGCCAGTCCCAGTTCGTCGCAAATTTCGACCAGGTCGTCGGCATAGCCGTGCAGGCTGCCGTATTTCTGCTTGTCGTAGGCGCGGCGGTTGGAGCGGCCGGAGCCGGTATGGTCATAGGTGATGACGCTATGGCTGACTTCGAACTGAGGCGCGATATGCCGCCACATGGTCTGGTCGGTGCCATAGCCATGCAGGAAGACCAGCGGCTTTTTGCCGCTCCCGGAAAGGGTGACGGCATTGCGGGTCAGGACGGACATGGCGAGACTCTGCAAAAACGCGCTGGGGAGACCTTCCGATAACACGGGTGCGGTTAAGACATCGCTTATGCAAACGATTGTGTTCTTTAGCTCAAACGCCGCATGGCCCGTGCGCTGAGCGTCGCATAAGCTCGGGCGGCCCATTAAATCTAGAATGGAAACGCAGCCCTACCCTTTCCAGCTCAAGGCCAACGACAGATAGCGCCGGTTGTCGAAGCCGAGGGTGCCGTCATTGGCGTGGGTGAACTGGATGGCGCTGTCCAGCGCATTGTCGAGCCGGACCTCCAGATCGAGATGCCGCGACAGCGGATATTCGGCGTTCAGCGCCAGCCTTTGCGATAGCTTCAGGGGCAAGGTATTGAGATCGTTGTCAAAGGTCTCGCCCTCGAAGACCCAGTCGGCATTGAATCGCACACGGGCAAGCCGCGCTTCAAGGCCGAGCGCGATGTCGTAGGGCGGAGCCTCGGCCGGACGCAGGCCGTCCAGCTGCGGATAGGCCGCAGCCTTTTCCACCCGGGCGTCCGTAAAGGTCGCCGACAGCGTCAGGGCCAGGCGCGAATTGACGTCATAGCGTCCGCGCGTCTCGATCCCGGTGGCGTCGATCCGCCCCAAATTCTCCCGCTCGGCGTAACTGCCGCCGGCCGGCACGAAGCCGACGTCGCCGAAAGTGCCCGGCCCCTCGCCCAGGGTGACATTGGTGATCGGATCGCGCAGGGTATTGGCGAAGACATCGCCGTCGAAGGTCAGGCGCTTATAAGCGACATGGACTCCGACCTCGCCGCCGGTCAACTGTTCCGGCCGCAGGGCGGCATTGGCGTCGGTGACGTCATTGCCGACGCGGAACGGCCGGTAGAGCTCGTTCAGCGACGGCGGCCGGAAGCCGGTATAGACGCCGGCGCGCAAGGTCACCGCGCTGTTGAGCGCATAGCCCAGGCCGACGCGGCCGGACGCCAGGGTATCGCCCTGGTTCGCCGGATGCAGATCCAGCGACGTGGCGCCCGTCGCCAGGGTGATTTCCCGGCGATGGCCGTCCGTCGAGGTCCAGCTGTCAAGCCTGGCCGCGCCGGCCAGGCTCCACGGCCCGGTCAGGTAACTGCCCTGGGCATAGGCGCCGATCAAGGCCGTGTCGCCGCCGGACATGCGCAGCTTGGTCGGCTGCCCCGCGACATAGCTATAGGTCTCATAGGATGTGCCCGTCTGGTCGCGGCCGTCGGCGCCGACCTCCCACTCGACGGCGGCGCTGTCGCCGCGAAGGGCCGCATTGAAGCCGGTGCCATGCGCCGGCGTGGCGAACTGGTCATCGGACAGGGTTGCCGTAGCGCGGCCGGCCCCGACGGAAACCGAAGTGTTCGACAGGTTGCTGTCGTCGTGCCACAGCTGCAGCCGATACCCCAGGCGATCGTCGTGCGGCTGGCGGGCGTAGCTTAAACTATACTGGTCGCCGCTGGACAAGGCCGTGGCGCCGGCAAGCCCCGTATTGCGGCGGCTGTCATAGGCGCCGGCCAGCAGGGCAACCGCGCCGCAGTCCTCGGTCTTGCAAAGCGGAGCGGCGGCATTGAGCAAGACCGAGGAGTCCTGGCCAGTCATCGGCACGTCCGCGGCGCCGCGCTGCGGCGCGCGCACCGGCACGTCACCACGCAGGGTCTGGTCCGACGCGTAGACGGCGACGTCACCGGCCGCCAATCCCACGTCTTCACGGCTGTTGCCGCCCTCGCCGATCTCCAGCCGGCCATAGTCCGCAAGCTGTTGCGGCGGGGCCAGGCCGAGGTCGATCACCCCGGTCAGGGCGCCCGCGCCATAGGCCCCGCCGCCGGCGCCGCGCAGGACGTGGACATGGTCGACCGCGCCCTGCGGCAGGGCGGCCCAGATGACCCAGTTGCCGAAGGGATCGTTCTGCGGGATGCCGTCGAGCGTGACCAGGGCCCGGCCGGCGCCGTTCGGCCCGATGGCGCGTAACGATATGCCCTGTACGGTCGGATTGGCGCTCAGCGAGCTGTTGCGGCGAAACAGCGATGCCTGGGCGTCGGTCTTCAGCGCATCGTCGATCACCGGCGCGTCGGCCAGATCGGCCTTTGTCAGGTCGACATGGCTGAAGTCGGCGTCGCCGCGATAGGTGGCAAAGCGCGTCGCCTGGACGACAACTTCGGTCGGCGGAGCCGCGTCCTGAGCCTGGGCAGCGCCGGCCATCGCCCACACAACAGCGGCGGATGCCAAAAGGCTTGCACGCGTCATCACCGCTTCCCCTATTCCGTAACCGTGACAGTAGCGACTATCCGCCGCGATGTCAGGACACAATATGCCGTGACTTACGACATACTGACGTCCCTGCTCCCATTCCTGCTTTTTTCCTGAGACGCGGGCGCCTAGCTTGGGTACGGCCATAATACGTTGATTTTTTGATAAAAGAGCCAAGCGGGGTATGGCTTGAGACAACCGCTCAAACCTCCCTCGCCCGGCTTTCCCCATTTGGATAGAGCCCCAATCCTGGATAAGCCAATGCATCGTTCCGCCGCTCCCGACAAAACCAAGCGCCAGGCGATCGCGCGCCGCGAAGGCGCCGCCGTTTCACACCAGGAGCAGGACGCGACGTCGCACCGGGCCGAGCGCCAGGGCTCGGGCCATGACGAACGCGGCCATTATGGTTCCGCTGCGCCCTCCAGCTCGACCGATCAAATCAAGCCAAAGCGGAGCTGAGGTCGTGGGCCGTGCAACGCGGGTCCTGCGCCTGGCCGCCCGCCCGGTGCGTCGCCTGGGAACTATGCCGGTTCGGCCGACGCTGACCAACTGGGCGGTGACCCTGGTATCGATGGCCGTCGACGTCCCGCCCGAGCTCCTGAAACTGTCGCGGGCGGAGCGGGCCGTCGGCCTGGAAATGCTCAAGGCGGATATCCGGGCGCCGATCGAGTCGATCGTGCGGCGCCTGCCGAATCGCCTGCCCTAAAACGCGCCGATATCGGGAGCCGGCGCCTCGAGCCAGGCCTCCGATTGCCCGGCCTGCCGCGCGGGACTGTCGCCCCGCAGGCTGAAATCATGCCCGGGCACATCGGTAAACCGCGGGTCGCGGTCGAGCAGGTTTTGCTCCGGCCGGACCGCGCCGTTGGCTGAGGATACCTTGACCCCGCCGCAGGTCAGGTTGCGCGTCCAGGTGACATCTGCATTATCATAATGGTCCATCGTCGCCGCCAGGACGGCGGAATTATCGGCCAGGATCCCCGCCCCCGGCACGGCGCAGGCGATATTGTTGATCCAGGCGACGTGATCGGAATTGACGTTGCTGAGTTCGCCGCGCCAGGTGCCGCTGTTCTGCGTATCGAGATGGTTGCCGTAGACGGTGTTGTTGGCGACCGTGACGTTCTGGCTCAGGAAAACCTGGATGCCCGCCCCGCCATTGCCATAGACCAGATTGCCGGCGACCAGCACGCCGCCGGTATAGGGCACGCCGCCCTTGCGATCGACGTTCAGCGTCTTGTCGATGATGATGCCGTTGCCATCGGTATGGCAGCCGGGTGTCGGGCAGGCATAGGTCTCGCCGTTGTCGTGGCTGATATTGCCGGCGATGACGATGTGCCACGGCAAGGCCTCGTCCGCCGGGGTGGGCGTAAAATCGGTCGCCGCCTGGGCCTGGTAGGTCGAGATGCCCGATTCCTGCCAGGTGTTGATCCGAGCATTGCCGTAGATCAGGTTGTCGATCACCCAGAAATATTCGCTGTCGTTCATCTGCAGGCCGCCACCGCCGGCGTCGTGAATGAGATTGTGCTCGACGACGATGTGATGGTGCGCCGGATTGCCGGCGACCGACAGGGCTTCGCCGGCGCTGGCATGGTTGCCGTCGATATCCAGGCCGTCGATGACGATATAGGCCGCCTGGATATTGATGACCTGATAGACACCGGCGTGGGCGATCAGGTGCGCGCCGTGGGGCGCGGCCGAGCGATAGACGACGTAGCCATCCGGCATGTTGCGGTTGCCGCCAACGGTCAGACGCAGGGAGGCGTCGAGGTCGTAGGCGCCGGACGCCAGGTCGACGCAATCGCCGGCGTGCAGGATGCCGCTGTCATTGGCGGCCTGCGGGCTATTCCAGGGATGTTCGGCCGATCCGTCGCCTCCGGGCGTCGCTTCGGCAACGACATGGAAATCGCGGATGCAATGATAGGCCGGCACATGGTCGGGCAGGATCGGCACGGCCGGCATGGCGGCATTCGCACCATGCGCCAGGCCGGCGAAGATCACCGCAAGCCCAATGGATTTTAGCGCCTTGCTCATTTGGCGGGTGTGATCTCGATGCCCGAAACCACCGCCTGGCCGGCGCGCGGCGTAAAGTCGATATGGATATGGCCGCCGGACGCCTGGGCCTTGACCACCTTGTCGACGGCGATCGCCTTGCCGCCGGCCGCCTGGACAACATCGAAGGCCGGCAGGGCCACGGCGCCGTTGACGGCGACGTCGAAGACGCGCGCCCCGGCCTGGGTCGCGGTCGGTTCCATGAAGCGCAGACGCACATCGTAGCGGCCGTCCGGCACGGGGATGTCGTAGCTGAAGGCGCCTTCGCGATAGGCGGTGTAAAGCGCCGGATCGTCGGCTTTCACGGCCGCCTTGGTGTTATGGCCTTCGCCGCCGCTGAAGAAGGTGTCCGAGCCATAGCGCACCCCGTCAGCCGAGGTGAAGCCCGCCACATCGCCGCTGCGCAACCGCACAGTGTCGGCGCGCCCTTTGAATTGCCACAGCACGCTGTCGTCGACGGCCACGCCATTGATCGTCGCCGTGGCCTTCAGCGTATTGTCGCCGGGCTGCAGATGCACGCCCGGCCACACGCAGATACCGCCGGCGCAGGTCGCCGCCCCCGCATCGGCGCCATTGAGCCAAAGCTCGGCCGTCTGCGCATTGGAATAGGCCTTCACGTCCGTCACCGCATAGGCGCGATCGATATAGCGCCGATCGGTCAGGTGCAGGGTGGCCTGGGGGTTCCAGTTGGCGCGGTAGTAGTAGAAGACGTCCTTCTTCACCGAGCGGTCGGCCGAGACCAGGCCCTTGTCGTTGATGTCGGTGGCGTCGCCTTCGCTGCGCTGGTCGCTGGCGAAATCGAACATGTTCCAGATGAAGACGCCCCAGATATAGGGCCGCGCCGCAATCTGCGGCCACGAGGTCTCGTGATAATAGGCCTCGTATGCCTCCGGATGCGGCCGGCCCTTGGGCGCGACCGGCCCGCCCAGCGGATTGTCGGAGGGCTGGGTCAGAGAGCCGCCGGCGCCATATTCGGAAATCCCCATCGGCTCGTTGGGGTGCACGCCGTGCGCCAGGTCGAGGAAGGGGCCGAAGTCCTGGGTCTTGCCGGTGTACCAGCCGTAATAGCGGTTATAGCCGACGACGTCGGTGATGCCGACGATCGGGTCGCGCGCGGCGATCGGCACACCCTTGGTGTCGTTGGGGCCCGCGCCGTTCAGCGCTTCGCAGCAGTCGGCCAGGGTCGTCACGCGACCCGGGTCCATGTCGTGGGCGACGCCGTTCAGCGTCTTCAAGAGGCTGCCCTGGCGCGAGGGCGTGTGGGTCGAGGTCGGGGTCAGGTCGGTCTCGTTGCCGATCGACCACATCAGGATCGAGGGGTGATTGTAGTTCTGCTTGATCAGCTCACGCAGCTGGGTTTCGGCATTGGCGGCCAGCCCCGCATCGGCCGGGGAGCCATCGTAGGAGACCGCATTGACCAGGGGGATTTCCGCCCAGACCATGATGCCGCGGCGGTCGGCTTCCTCATAGGCGAACTGATCGTGCTGATAGTGGGCCAGGCGCACGGCATTGGCGCCCATGTCCTGCATGATGTCGAAATCCTGGGCGATATTGGCCCTGGTGATCGCCCAGCCGACACCCGGCCGGTCCTGGTGCCGCGCCGCGCCGCGCATCTGCGTCGGATGGCCGTTCAACGTCAGGCCGGTATTGGGGTCGAAATGATAGGTTCGCAGGCCCAGCGGCTGCACGGAGGTGTCGATCACGGCGCCCGCCGCATCCTTCACCGTGACGACGACGCGATAGAGGTACGGGTCCTTCGTCGAGTCCCACAGGTGCGGGTGGTCGACCTTGAGTACCAGGCGGGTTTCGGCCGTACCGGGCTTCAGGGCCTCGGCATCGGTCTCCGTGGCGACGACGTGGCCCGCGCCATCCTCGATGCGCGTCTCGACACTGACCTTTTGCGGCAAGCCGGCGTCGTCGGCCAGGCGTTCCTTGATTTCGACCGCGGCGGACGCCGGATCGATCGACAGGGCGCGCGCATAGACGCCGGGGCCGCCGAAATCCATCAGGTCGATATGCACGGCGTCGGTGGTGATCAACGACACCGGACGATAGATGCCGCCATGGATGAAGAAATCACCCGACAGCGGGATGATGTCCTGAGTGGTGCTGCCCGGCGCCGGGCGGCTATTGTCGGCCTTGACCACCAGCACATTGTCGCCGGCCTTGATCGCCTTCGAGGCATCGAAGCGGAAGCGCTGGAACGCCCCCTTGTGTTGGCCGAGATATTGCCCGTTCAACCACACATCGGCGATCTCGCCGACACCATCGAACTGGACGAAATAGTGCTTGCCGGCCGCAACGAAGGCGACCTTGAACTTTTGACGGTACCAGCCGACGCCCTGGGCATTGTCGGAGGTCGGCGAGCGCACGACGCCCGGATTGCCGATATGGTTCCAGGTATAGGGCAGGTCGACGGTGGCCCAGGCGCTGTCGTCGAAGGCCGGGGCCTCGGCGCCGGTCACGGCATTGTCCTGCTTGACCCGCCAACCGGCATCGAGCGACCTCTGCTCGCCGGCCTCAGCCACACCCGTAAGACAAAGAGCTGCCAGAACCGCCAGCGATACGGACCGAACCATGGTGTCACTCCCTGTCTTGCCGGCAAACGGCCAGTTTTATCTGCGCAAAGAGGTCAAGCCTCTTTGCGCAGATACTAGGCCACTGGCACTCGCAATAGCAAGGGGGCGTGGCTCAGTAATCGAGCCGCACACTTTCGACCTCCACGGCCTTGCCGTCGTCGGCGGCCGTGTCGCCGGCGTTCCGGTTGACGCGCAGTTCCAGGCGCTCGATGGCCGGCGAACGGATCTTGCCGCCGGCGCGCGCGTCGGGGCCCCGGCGCCAATAGTCCCACAGTGCCGGGAACGGCGTCGGGATCAGGATGCTTTTCGAAAATTCCAGCTTGTCGACCGGGATCGTCACGGTCTGCCAGTCGCCGGTAGCGATGAAGCGGCCGCGCCAGCTCGAGCCATCCTTTTCGATCAGGAAGAGATCGAGCGTCTTGCGCCCCCCGCCGTCGGCCTTCAGCCGCACGGTGACGGCCGTCGCCGCCGCGTCGCCACGCGCCGCCACCTTATCGCCGATATAGAGGGCCGCGGCGTAGAGGTCGGGCGTATTCTTGCCGAGGTCGGGCACGCCGATGGTAAAGGCGCTGACGTCGTTGGCTTCGCCGGGCGCAATCGTGAAGAACGGCGTGCGGTCGTCCTCGTCCGGACGCACGAAGGACAGCATCTTGGCGTCCTGCAGGGGATTGAAGATATCGAGCGGCGTTCCCGGCGCGGCGACGCTCAGCTTCCAGGTGTCGGTCGCGGCGAACGGCCACTGGCCGGGCTTGCCGGTCACACCGCCGGGGAAGGTGGTGCTGGTCGTATCCTGGCTTTCCGAGACGATATATTCGTAATTGCCGGCCGGCAAATCGGACGCCGGCACCGCCACGCCATATTCGGCGCCGCGAAGGCGCGTCATCGAAATCGGCTTGTGAAAGGCCGTCGTGCCCAGCCGCCGGATATAGAGCGACAGATCGTCGGGCAGGGTCTGGCTGGCGACGCGGACGCGGATGTTGACCGGCTGGCCGGCGATGGCGGCGTCGGGCGAGACCACCTGGATCAGGTCGCGATAGGTTTGCGGCGCATTGACGTGATATTCGCGCATCCCGACGCGATTGATCATGGCCGGCAAGGTGGCGGGATCGACATGGTCGGCCCGGGTCAGCAGCCAGACCCCCGGCTCGACATGGAATGTGCCGCCGCTGGCCTGCGACGCGGCCGCCGCGCCATCGGACGGTACGGTCAACGGCGTGACATGGAATGCGCTTCCCAGATCCGCCAGTTGCACCGTCATCGGCCAGTTGCGGAAATAGAGCCGCGAGACGATCTTGCCCAGTTGCGGCTGGGCGAAGGGATCGCTGGCCAGCAGTTCGTCGGGATAGACCTCCAGCCGCCACACCCCCTCCCTCACCTTGTCGAGGAAATAGGCGCCGGTGCCTTCATAGTCGACGACGGGCGACGAACCGAAGCCGACAATGCGCGTGAGCTTTGAGGGCTCGCGCGGCGGCGTCTTGACATCGCCGGCATACATGTAGGCGTCCGGCGCATTGAGCGCGCTGGAGTCGGTCGCGTAGTCGACGCTGAAATCGCCGAAATGGGTGTCGTCGGGATAGGCCGGCCACGCCTTGCGCGGCAGGCGGCGCATGACTTCGCCGGCGATGACCGCGCTGACCGCCTGGCGGGGCGTATGGACCAGGTTGATAAAATGGGTCTGCCAGCCGAGATTGTACGGCGCCGTATCGAGCATGTCGTAGGCGAAGATGGCGGCGAACTGCGCGCCGACGCTGCGATAGGACCGCGCCATCGCCGGGAACATGTAGCCGGTATTCAGGTCGGCCTGGTCGAACTCGTAGACGATGCGCGGCTTGCCGGCGATGCGCGGATCGAGCATCGGCGCATAGTTGTCGACGGCCTGCAGGAAGTTGCCCTTCTGCTCGTGGCCGGCGACCAGGCCCGACGG
>FTAQ01000061.1_pt1 | contig 18303 bp, 14 predicted proteins | sample 1639131 | NCBI WGS metagenome assembly FTAQ01 (sample SAMEA3914812, study PRJEB12502) | metagenome | biome: forest; material: soil | place: Canada | collected 2011-07-07 | depth 0.1 m | reverse complement strand
GCGCTATTGATCTCCTATAAGCCCCGGCTAGTGTCCGTCCGCGGGTCCCGAGCCGTGGCGGCCCTTTCGTACGGCCTTTATTTTTGGCCCTTTTTCCCCCAGTCGCCCCCGAGCGCGCAACGACGAGGCAAGGATTTATGGCAGCGCAGCAGCGGCGGTTTCGCTGGGGTTTCGCAGTCGTGGGCGTCGTAATCGTCGCCTTGCTCGCCTGGGTGTTTCTCCACCCGAAGGCCGCAGCCCCGCACAAGCCGCCGCCCGTTTCGGTGACCGCCGCCAAGGTGGTCGTGCAGGACATTCCGATCACGGTCACCGGCCTCGGCGCGGCCCAGGCGTGGAAGAGCGACCTGATCAACACCCAGGTCAACGGCATGCTAACCTATGTCGCCCCGGAAGGGACCAATGTCGCTGCCGGCGACTTGTTGGCGCAGATCGAGCCCGCGCCCTTCCAGGCGGCGCTGCTTCAGGCCCAGGGGGCGCTGAAACGCGACCAGGCGCTGCTGGCCGGCGCCCGCGTCGATCTCGCGCGCTTCCAGCAGTTGGCGTCGCAGGACTCGATCGCCAAACAGCAGGTCGACGACCAGGCCGCGCTGGTCAAACAGGACGAGGGCACGGTGCTGCTTGACCAGGGCGCCGTTGCCTCGGCTCAGTTCAACCTGAAAAACTGCCGGATCACCTCGCCGATCGCCGGCCGTGTCGGGGTGCGGCTGATCGATCCGGGCAACATCGTCACCACCTCGATCACCACGGGCATTGTCAGCGTCGACCAGATCGAGCCGATCGCCGTCACCTTCTCGGTGCCGCAGGGCGATTTCCAGAGGATGTCCAATGTCTCCGACGCCTTCAGCCGCGCCCTGCCGGCCGAGGCGCTGAGCCAGGAGACCGGCCAGTCGCTGGGCGTGGGCGATCTCAGCATCGCCGACAACCACGTCGACCAGACCACCGGCACTGTCGAGCTGAAGGCCAAATTCCCCAACGCCTCCCGCAGCCTGTGGCCCGGCCAGTTCATCAATGTGCGCCTCACCCTGCAGACCCAGCCGAACGCCATCACCATCCCCGCCGCCGCGGTCAATCAGGGTCCGAAGGGCTCCTATGTCTATGTGATCGGGGCGGGCAATAAGGTCAGTCTGCGGCCGGTGACGGTCGCGACCACCCAGGACGTGACCGCCGTCATCCAGAGTGGCCTCTCGGCCGGCGAGACGGTGGTCACCGACGGACAGATGTCGCTGAAGCCGGGATTAACCGTGGCGATCAGCACCAGTGGCGGCGCGGTCCCGGCCGCCCCGAAAGCCCAGGCGGCGACGGCGGGAAAGCCCTAAACGCGTGAATCTCTCCAGCGTCTTCATTCTAAGGCCTGTCGCGACATCCCTGATCGCCGCGGCGATTCTCGTCTTCGGCATCGTCGCCTTCTTCAGCCTGCCGGTGGCGGCCCTGCCGCAGGTCGACTTTCCGACCATCCAGGTCAGCGCCAGCCTGCCGGGCGCCAGCCCCGAGACCGTGGCCTCCAACATCGCCACGCCGCTCGAGCGTCAGCTGTCGCTGATTCCCGGCGTCACCCAGATGACCTCGGTCAGCTCCAACGGCTCGACCAGCATCACCATCCAGTTCGAACTGTCGCGCAATATCGACGCCGCGGCCCAGGACGTGCAGTCGGCGATCAACGCCGCCGGCGGCCAGCTGCCGACCAACCTGCCCAGCCCGCCGACCATCCGCAAGGTGAACCCGGCCGACGCGCCGGTCATGATCCTGGCGCTGACCTCCGACACCCTGCCGATCTCGACCGTCGACGACTATGCCGACAACATCCTGTCGCAGCAGATCTCGCGCATCGACGGCGTCGGCCTGGTCAATATCGGCGGCCAGCAGAAGCCGGCCATGCGCATCCGGCTCGACCCCAACAAGGTCGCGGGCCTCGGCCTGCAGATCGACAACATCCGCGCCACCATCGCCACCGAGACGGTCAATGCGCCGAAGGGCCTGATCAACGGGGCCCAGAAGGCCTCGACCGTCTACGCCAACGACCAGATCATGGACGTGTCCGTCTGGAACAACCTGGTTGTCGGCTATCACAACGGCGCGCCGGTGCGGGTCAAGGACATCGGCAACGCCGTCCAGGACGTCGAGAACAACCAGCTCGGCGCCTGGGTCTATCCAGGCAAGGCCAATACCGACAAGACGCTGACCGGTGGACGGGGCATCCTTCTGATCGTCTACAAGGAGCCTGGCGCCAACGTCATTCAGACGGTCGACCGCATCAACGCCGCCCTGCCGCAGCTCCAGGCTGACATCCCGCCGGGCATCGCCGTCCATGTGATCGCCGACCGCACCCAGACGATCCGCGCCTCGGTCAAGGACGTCGAGATCACGCTTCTGATCACCATTCTGCTGGTGGTCGGGGTCATCTTTCTGTTTCTGCGCAATGTCCGTGCGACCCTGATCCCCAGCGTGGTGATTCCGCTCTCGCTGCTGGGCACCGCGGCGGTGATGCTGGTCGCCGGCTTCAGCGTCGACAACCTGTCGCTGATGGCCATGTCGATCGCGGTCGGTTTCGTCGTCGACGACGCCATCGTCATGGAGGAGGTGATCTGGCGACGCATCGAGGCGGGCGAAAATCCGCTCGACGCGGCCCTGGCCGGGTCGAAGGAAATCGCCTTCACCATCCTCTCCATCTCCATTTCGCTGATCGCGGTGTTCACGCCGCTGATGTTCATGGGCGGCGTGGTCGGGAGGCTGATGCGGGAGTTCGCCCTGACGCTGAGCGCTGCGGTGGCCGTTTCGATCGTGCTGTCGCTCAGCCTCACCCCCATGCTGGCCAGCCAGTTCCTGCGCGAGCCGGACCCGCCGAAGAACTGGTTCATGAAGGCGCTGGAGACCGGGTTCAACAAGATCGAGACCGGCTATGCCAGCGCGCTCGACGTGGTCCTGCGGCACATGCGCATCACCCTGGCGGTTTTCGTCATAACCGCGCTCGCCGCCGTGGCGCTCTACGCCACTGTTCCGACCGGCTTCTTCCCGCAGCAGGACACCGGCTTTTTGAGTGGGGTCTTCGTCACCTCCCAGGACGCCTCCTTCGCGAAGGCCGGCCAGAAGGCCGAGGCGGTCGCCAGCGTGATCAGCCAGGACCCGGCCGTCGCGGGGTTCGGCGTATTTGTCGGCGGTTCCAGCACCAACCAGGGCAACCTGTTCATCAGCCTCAAGCCGAAGGACGACGGCCGCAAGGCCACGGCCGACCAGGTGATCACCCGCCTGCGGCCACAGCTCGCCAAGCTGGTGGGCGTGCAGACCTTCCTGCAGGCCTCCCAGGACATCAATGTCGGCGGCCGCGCCGGCCGGGCCCAGTACCAGTACACCCTGGCCGATTCCGATCTGAACGAGCTGAACACCTGGGCGCCGAAGCTCGAGGCCGCCCTCGAGGCGCTGCCGCAATTGCGTGACGTAAGTTCCGACCAGCAGAGCCAGGCCTCTGCGGTCATGCTGACCATCGACCGCGACGCCGCCGGCCGCTTCGGCATCACCCCGGCCGCCATCGACGCCGCGCTGTACGACCTGATCGGCCAGGATGAGGTCGCGCAGTACTTCACCCAACTCAACGCCTACCACGTGGTGGTCGAGGCGCCGCCGAAACAGCAGGCCACCCCGGCGCTGTTCAACACGGTCTATCTGACCTCGCCGCTGACCGGAAAGAACGTGCCGCTGTCCTACCTGGTGAAGGCGGATCCGAACGCGACCTCCAGCCTGACCATCAGCCACCAGGGCCAGTTCCCGGCCGCGACCCTGTCGTTCAACCTCGCGCCCGGCGTCGCGCTCGGCCAGGCCACCGACGCGGTCGAGGCCGCCCGCGTCAAGCTCGGCGCGCCGGCGACCCTGACCGGCTCCTTCCAAGGCACCGCCCAGGCCTTCCAGCAATCCCTGTCCAGCGAGCCGATCCTGATCGTCGCGGCGTTGATGGCCGTCTACATCATCCTGGGCATCCTCTACGAAAGCTACATCCACCCCCTGACCATCCTGTCGACCCTGCCCTCAGCCGGCCTCGGCGCCCTTTTGATGCTGCTGGCGGTTGGCCAGAACCTCAACGTCATCGGCATCATCGCCATCATCCTGCTGATCGGCATCGTGAAGAAGAACGGCATCATGATCGTCGACGTGGCCTTGAGGCTCGAGCGCGAGCACGGGCTGCCGCCCGAGGAGGCCGTCGCCCAGGCCTCGCACCAGCGGCTCAGGCCCATCCTGATGACCACCGCCTGCGCCCTGCTCGGCGGCCTGCCCATGGTCTTCGCGCTCGGCACCGGCTCGGAATTCCGCCAGCCGCTGGGCTTCGCCATCGTCGGCGGTCTGCTGGTCTCCCAGGTCCTGACCCTGTTCACCACCCCGGTAATCTACATCTATCTCGACCGCGTCCGCCGCTGGCGCGAGCCGAAAGAGAAGAAGGACGAGGTCAGCCCGTTCGAGCCGCATTTGCCAGCGGACCCCGCCGCGACCTAACTTGACGGCATGAGCAACCGCTACGTCGCCGCCATCGACCAGGGCACCACCTCGTCGCGCTGCATCGTCTTCGACGCCGCCGGCGCCATCGCCGCGGTCGAGCAGAAGGAACACCGGCAGATCTTCCCCCGCCCCGGCTGGGTCGAGCACGACGCCGAGCAGATCTGGGCCAATGTCGCCGAGGTGGTCGCCGGCGCCTTGGCCAAGCTGGAGATCACGGCCGCCGACCTCGCCGCGGTCGGCATCACCAACCAGCGCGAGACGACCCTTCTGTGGGACAAGGCTACGGCTAAGCCGATCCACCACGCCATCGTCTGGCAGGACACCCGCACCGACCGGCTGGTCCGCGAGTTGGGGGGTGAAATCGGCCAGGACCGATTCCGCGACGCCTGCGGCCTGCCGCTGGCCACCTATTTTTCCGGCCCGAAGATCCGCTGGCTGCTCGACACCATCGATGGCGCGCGGGCGGCGGCCGAACGCGGCGATATCCTCTTCGGCACCATGGACGCCTGGCTGATCTGGAAGCTGACCGGCCGCCACGTCACCGACGTGACCAATGCCAGCCGCACCATGCTGATGAACCTGAAGACCCTCGACTGGGACGACGACCTGCTGGCCGGCATCGGCGTGCCGCGCGCCATGCTGCCGGAGATCCGGCCCTCGTCCGAGGTCTACGCCAAGGCCACGGGCGTGCTGGACGGCGTCCCGGTCGCCTCGGCGCTGGGCGACCAGCAGGCCGCCCTGTTCGGCCAGACCTGCTTTTCTCCCGGCGAGGGCAAATGCACCTACGGCACCGGCAGCTTCCTGCTGGTCAATACCGGCGCCGAGATCGTTCATTCCAGGAACGGCCTGCTCACAACGCTCGGCTACCAGATCGGCGGCGAGGCGGCGGTCTATGCTCTGGAAGGCTCCATCGCGGTCACCGGCGCCCTCGTCCAATGGGTGCGCGACAATCTCGGCCTGATCGCCTCGGCGCCCGAGATCGAAACCCTGGCCCGCACGGTCGAGGACAATGGCGGCTGCTATTTCGTGCCGGCCTTTTCCGGTCTCTTCGCCCCCTATTGGCGCTCTGACGCGCGCGGCGCCATCGTCGGCCTGACCGGCTACATCACCAAGGGTCACCTGGCCCGCGCCGTGCTGGAGGCCACCGCCTGGCAGACCCGCGAGGTGGTCGACGCCATGGTCGCCGATTCCGGCGTGCCCTTGACCACGCTGAAGGTCGACGGCGGCATGACCGCCAATGGCCTGCTCATGCAGTTCCAGGCCGATGTACTGGACGCGCCGGTCGTCCGCCCGGTAGTCGCCGAGACCACCTGCCTCGGCGCGGCCTACGCCGCCGGCCTCGCCGTCGGCTACTGGCCGGACACCGAGAGCCTGCGCGCCAACTGGAAGAGGTCCGCCGAATGGACGCCAGCCATGGCTGCACCGGCCCGCGAGGCGAGCTATCGCCGCTGGAAAAAGGCGGTCCAGCGCACCCTGGACTGGGTGGATGACGACGACGCCTAGATCAGGGACGCCCAGGCGCATCCACATCACCGGCGCCTCGGGATCGGGAACCACCACGCTCGGGGCCGCTGCAGCGGCGGCGCTCGGCGTCAAGCACCTCGACGCCGACGACTTCGCCTGGGCGCCGACCGATCCGCCGTTCATGCAACGCTACACGCCGGAAGAGCGCTGGGCCGGGTTCATGGCCGCCATCGACGGCCTCGACCGTTGGGTGCTCTCCGGCTCCCTGCTGCGCTGGGACGATCAGGTCATGCCGCTGCTCGACCTGGTGGTCTTCCTGCACATCCCGCAGGACGTCCGCATCGCCCGCCTGCTTGCGCGGGAGCGCCAGCGCTACGGCGCCAACATCGATCCCGGCGGCAGCCAGTTCGAGTCCAATCGCTTCTTCATGAAGGCGGCGGAGGGCTACGAGACCGGTGAATATCCGATCCAGAACCTGCCTAACGCCCGCGCCTGGCTCGCCCGCCTGCCCTGCCCGGTGATCGACATCGAGGGCGCGGTTCCCTTGGAAGAGAGCCTGGCCATCGTGCTGGCGGCCTAGACCAGGCCCAGCTCCGCCGGCGCCGCGCCTGGGAAAACCGCATCCAGGCGTGTGGCGTTCAGGCCGTACATGCGGCGGAAGAGGCCGCCCATGACGCCGCGGTAGTCGTTCAGCACCGGATAGTCGCGATTCTGGTTCAGGCTGGCCTCAGTCAGGTCCACCTGACGGCCCAGAACCTTACCGCCGCGCACGCCGCCGCCCATCACCCAGAAGGCGCCGCCATGGCCGTGGTCGGTGCCCTTGTCGCCGTTCTCGCGGAAGGTGCGGCCGAACTCAGAGATCACCACCACCACCGTATCGTTCCATGCCGCCGGCCCGATCTCGTCGGCATAGCCAGCGAGGCCGCGCCCCAGTTCGCCCAGGCGTCCGGCCAGGTAGCCGGTCGCGGCCCCCTGGTTCACATGCGTGTCCCAGCCCCCGACATCGAGAAAGCCCAGATTGAACTGGCCTTGCATCAGCCGGCCGATCCGCCGCGCCGAGAGCTCGAACCCCTTGGGTGAGACCGCGCCGCGGCTGGCGGCGACCATTTCGGTCGAGATCGACTCATAGACCTCGTCCCGCACGGCGAAGCCTTCGTCTACCGCCGGCGCCAGGGTCGCGCCGCGGTACATGTTTTCGATCAGCCGCGCCTCGCGGTCGTCGACGCCCGGCTTGCCGATCGAATTGATGGCGATGTTCGGCACCGCCGCGCCGCCGCGAAAGACCAGCGGCAGCTGGTCGGTGAAGGCGATCGGCGCGGCGACGCCGCCGCCGAGCTGGGTGTTCAGCCGGCTCATGAAGCCCGAGCCATAGTCGCGGTGGCCGCCGATCGGCTGGCCGAGCTCGACGGTGTCCTGGGTCTCGAAATGGCTCCGGCTGAGATCGTCGGTCCCGGCGAAGGGCACAAAGGCGACCTGGCCCTTTTTCCACAACGGCCAAATCTGGTCGCTCAGCGCCGGATGCAGGCCCCAGTTCGCGTCCAGCGGCAGAGCCGCGTTCGGATTGGCCGGGTCCGGTCGCGCGATCGCGAGGGTCGGGCGCGCCTGGTAGTAGAAGTCGCTGCTGACCGGCACGATCACATTGGTCGCGTCGTAGGCGCCGCGCAGGAAGACCACCAGAAGCCGCGCCTTCGCCTGTGGCGCCGCTATCAGCCGTCCAGCCGCGACCAGGGGACCTGTGAAGACGGCGGCCTTGATCAGATCGCGTCTGAGCATGCTCATCTCCGCATGAATTCCGGCGAGGCGAGGAAAAGGGTGTTCCACTCCTGCGGCGAGGTCGCCTGGCCGAGCGCGGCCTTGGTCTGACCGCCCAGCGTATCGGCCAGCCCGTTGTAATAGAGAGCGTTTTGCAGGATCGGGAAGCCGGGCTGCTCCACCGCGCCGGGCTGGTCGGGCTTGAACAGGCCCGCGCCGCCCGAGCCGATCTGGCGCGCGATCTCGAAGCGCACCGCCATCTGGCCCGGGCCATCCCACGCCGCCTCGGCCATCGAATAGCCGTCCGGGGTCTCGTGGTTGTAGAGCCCTTCGGCCAGCCGGTTCAGCCAGTTCTGGATCGGCGAGGTGTTCAGGATTACCCGCTGGTCATAGGCCAGCCGCACCGCCGAGATCGTGTAGTGCATCGGGTCCTTGAACCGGGTCCCGAGCGAGGCGCGGAATTCCGGCGAACGGAACATGACGCCGAGCACCGTGGCGATATCGCCGTCGCTGCGCTGAAAGGCGCGGCTCACCTTGTCGACCAGGCTCTCAGGCGGCGTATCGGAGACGAAATAGACCGCCAGCTCCCGCGAGATGTGCGCCGCCGTCGCCGGCTGGCGGGCCAATATGTCCAGCGCCTGCTCGACCTCGCCGAAGCCCGCGCCCTTGATGACATGGCCCAGGAAGAGCTTGTCGCCATAGTCGTGCCGGTTCGGGTTGAACTCGAAGAGGCCGGCGCGGACAAAGTCACCCGCATGATCGGGGCGCAGTTTCGGGTCGGTCGGTCCAGTGTCGATCCCCACCCCGGTCAGGACACGCGCCAGCTCCTGCACGTCCTTCTGGCTGTAGCCGGAGCCCACCCCCATGGTGTGCAGCTCCATGATCTCGCGGGCGTAGTTCTCGTTGATGTGGCCGGCGGCGCTGTCGGCATTGTCCAGGTAGCGCAGCATGGCCGGGTGGCGCAGCGTGGCCTCCAGAAGGTCGCGGAACCGGCCGAGCGCGTGCGGCCGGATGGCGGTCTCCTCATAGTCGCCGACCAGGACCCGCTCGTTGGCCTTGTATTGATGCACGTTGAAATGGTTGAACCAGAACCAGGTCAGCTGCTCTTCCAGCTGGTCGGGTGAGTAGAGGTCGCGCAGGATTTCCCGCGTGGCGGCCTGATGGGCGAGCGCGGTCATGGCCTGCTGATAGGCCGCCTGTGCGGCTTTTTTCTGGTCGGGATCGGTAAGCTGGTTGGCCGCCTTGTTCTGGGCGTCCAGGTCGACGACCAGGGTCGCCAGCGGCGGAGCCGGCAGGGCGTCACTCTGCGCCCGGGCTTCGGGCGGGAGCTTATCGGTGAGCGACGGGTGCAGCTGCCGCTGCAGCCAACGCTCCGGACCGACGGCCATAAGCTCGGCCGCGCTGGACGCATTCGCACCCCAGGTGATGCGGTTCAGGAGTTCGATGTCCTGGCCGCTGATCGGCGCCGCGCGCGCCGACGAAGCGAGGGTCATCGCAGCTGCGGACAGAAGGACGAGCCGGCGCATGGAAAGGCTTCTACCGCAACGCGCTGAACCGACACTGAACGCCTAAAACACCCCTCCCAAAGGGAGATGGTTTTTAGGCGTCCTCCATCGAGGTCACGGCGTACTCGCCGTCCAGCCAGCCGACGATCTCGCGCGCGCCGGGATTGTCGAACGCGGCGTAGCGCTCGCGCAGTTTGCCTATCGTGTCCTCGGTCAGGCGGTCGCGGCCGTCGTCCTGGAATATCGGCAGGTGGCGGCGCACCGCCTTGGCCAGCTCCGGGCCCAGCACCTCATCGGCGGCGCGGTCGAAGGCTCCGACATATTGATAGGCCTCGCCCAGCCGGTAGCTCTCGGCCAGGGTCAGCTCCGGGATCAGGCTCAAGGTTGGCTGCAGCGCCGGGTTGACCGCGTGGGCCGAAATGTGCGCGGCGATCGAGGCCGGGCGGCCGGTGAAGGCGCGCAGGTGCAGGTGCGGGCTCATCCTCGGCCCATCATTGACCGGATAGTTGTCCCACAGGAACGGTTTGCGCCGCAGCGCCGCGCCGACCCGCTCAAGGTGGCCGGGGCTGAATTCCTTCGAACACACCTCCTCGCCGGTCCAGAAGACTTCGATGGCCGGATCGAGCGCCGCGCCAAAATCTTGCAGATAGCCCGCCGGCCGGTTCCCGAAGAACCGGTCGAGGCCCGCATCGTCGCTGTAATAGGTCGGGCAGACGATCAGCCGGGTCGCGCGGCTGCGCTCGGCGATCCAGTGGACGATGCGCACCTGGGTCTCGGCGAGGCCTGGTAGGTCGCCGCGCATGTCGTCGAACAATATGCCCAGGTCGTCGATGCCGACCGCGTCCAGCCAGTCCAGCTTGCGGGCCAGGGCGCCTTGGGCCTCGGCGTTGAAGTCGCGGTAGATTTCGAAGGGGCTGAGGCCGACCCCGAACCGCATGCCCAATTCGCGGCATTGGCCGGCGAAGGCGGCCATACCGGCGCGTGTCGCTTCCGGCGGCTCCTCGCGCCAGCGCTTGCGCAAGAAAACATCGGCCTTGGGCGCGTAGATGTAGAATCCGTAGCCGTGGCGCTTAAGCGTCCGGGCGTGGGCCCGCCGCTCCGGCCAGGTCCATGGACCGCCGTAATAGCCCTCGATCAGGCCGAGATCGACCGCCGCGCCGGCGCTCATGCGCGACCCAGCTGCAGAATTTCCAAATCGGTCTCGTCGGCGCGGGTGGCGGCATAGACCACCGCCCCAGTCGCCGGATTGACCGCGAAGCCCTTGTCATAGGCATAGCCCGGCGCCTCGGCGATCACACGAGCCGGGCCGCCGCCGATCGGTTGGCTCATGATGCGCGGCGGATGGCCCATCGGGTCGTCGACATAATCGATGGCGTCGCCGGCCACGGCCCAGAGATTGGGGAAGGCCGGGTGCGGAAGCGTTGTGATTCGGCGAGGCACGCCATCGATGCGCCAGACGCCGGGGGAGTCGGCGCGCACGCCGTAAAGCTCCTCGCCGCGTGTCTGCACCGTCAGCCAGCCATAGGCCGAGGCCGGCTCGGCCTTGCCCACCGGTGAGGTCGAGGCGCGATAGAGCCGCCAGCCGCCGGCGTCGCGGCCGGGGAAGATCACCGAGCGCCCGTCGCCCTCCCAGGCCGGCACGCCGAGCTGGCTGCCGAAGAAGGGCACGGCGCCGAGGTCGCGGCCGTTGACGTCGACGATGCGGATGGCCAGCCGGCCGGCGGCCTCAGCCGGGAAGGCCAGGCGCGTCCCGTCCGGCGAGAAGATCGGGCCGCCCAGGTGGCTGTCCGAATTGACGCTGACCAGTTGGCGCACCTCGCCCCCCGGCGGCATGATCCAGATGCCGGCCTCACCCGAGCGCCAGCCGGCCATGGCCAGGGCGCCGTTACGCGCGATGGTCGGCGCGCCATCGACGGCCTTGCTGGGATCGAGGATCACCGGCGCCCCGCCCTTTTGCGTCGGCGGCGAGGCCAGGTTGTAGATCTCGGTGTCCACCTCGACGGCGGCGATGTTCTTCGGCCCGGTCGCCAACCGTCCCATGGTCAGCGGCCCGCTCATCACATGCTGCGGCCGGCGCCCGTCGATCGGAAAGGCCCAGATGACATTGTCGCCGGCGACCCGGCCGGCCAGCAGAACGCTGCGGGAATCGTTGGTCCAGCCGCCGGGATTGAGGTCGACGGCCTTGGGCATCACCCGCTCGGCGCCGGTGCGCAGGTTCCGGACCACCAGCGGCGCGACCATGTCGCTCAGCGTGCGCTGGAAGCTGATGAAGCGGCCGTCGGGCGAGAGGCCCATGTCGCTGTCGCCCGGGCTGCCGGCCGGCGGCTGGGTCAGGTCGGCGCGCGCGCCGGTGGCCAGGTCCAGCCGAACGATGCGGTCGCTGGCGTCGGCGCGCGGCCGGTCGAGAAAGAAAAGGCTGTCGCCGGTGCGCGACCAGACCACCTGGGAGCGTTCGTCGGTGATGCAGCGGCCGACCTGGTGCGAGGCTCCCAAGCGCACGGCGGTGATCACGATGCGGCAGCGTGCGCCTGGCGTCACCACCACATAGGCCAGATGCGTCCCGTCTGGCGACCAGGTGGAGGAGACGTGGTCGCCCGGCTCGTCCGTCAGCCTCACCGGCGCGCCGCCGGCGATGGACCGCAGATAGATCTGCCGCGTCAGCACGTCGGTCCCGCCGGAGTAGGCGATGGTCTCGCCGTCGGGCGAGATCGCCGCATGCCGCTCGATCGGCTGGTTGGAAGTCAGAAGCTTGGAGCTCTCCACCGTCCACGGCCGCGGATGGGTGATGTGCCAGGCGACGAGAGGAACGATGAGGACGGTGAGCACAAGCGCCGCCGCGATCGCGAACGTCGCCGCCCTGCGGACGCCGCCGCGCGCCCTCGGCCGCATCGGGACGATCTCCGCCCCCGGCGAGGTCAGCCGGTAGCCGACCCTGGCCACGGTATCGATCCCGAAGACGTCGTCGCAGGTCTCCGCCAGGCGCCGCAAGCGGCCGATGCAGCGGTTGATGGCGTCCTCACCGACGATGCGGCCGCCCCAGCAGGTCTCGATCAGCTCGTCCCGCGAGACAACCTGGCCGTCCATCCGCGCCAGCGCCACCAGGACCTGCATCACCCGGGGCTCGAGCGTGTGCTTCCGCGTTGGGCAGCAGACCTCGCGCAGCGACGGGCGGACCAGCATCGTCCCCAGCCGAAAATCCGATTCGCGGGCGAGATTCACCGGCCGCGAGGCCCCGACCGGCCTCGGCGCGTCGATCATCGGCGTTTGATCGGCGAAACGTCGCATCTCGATCCTTTCGGCGAACGCCGATCTCCCAACCTATCACACTGGAGCTTTGAGGCCATCGCGTGGCGGGGGCCTAACGCACGTAGGACGCCGATGATTACCCGATTATTCCTGGGCCTCGCCCCCAGCTTTGCTATCGCCGGAGCGCCGGCGTGACCCGCGATGAATCTCTTGAAGCTTTGATGACCACGGCGCGGTCGGAGTTCCTGCGCTATGGATTCGACGGCACCGACGTCAACCGGATCGCCCGGCGGTCCGGGGTGGCGCCAACCACCTTCTATCGCTGGTTCAAGGACAAGACCGATGTCTTCATCGCCGTCTACCGGCGCTGGGAGGCGCGTGAGCTACAGTCGATGCGCCGGCTGATGGCCCGGGAGGGATCGACCGCGGCCCTGGTCGAGGCCTGCGTCGCACACCACCGCACCCACCCCATCTTTCGCCGCAGCGTGCGCCGGCTCGGCCACGAGGACGCCCGGGTGCGGCAAGCCCTGGCCGCCAGCCGTCTGGAGCGGCTTGAGGCGCTGAAGGCCTGGATCGGCGAGCCGCGCGCATGCGACGCCGACCTCGGGGTCGAGCTTTTGCAGTTCGAAAGTCTGGTGACCGTCCTGGCCGAGGCCGATCTCGGCGAAATGGGCCTGGACGATACGGCGGCCCGCCGCCAGTTCGGCGTCCTGCTCGGCCGCTGGCGCGTCCAGCCGGCCCGCGCCGCCAACGACGAGGTGGCGGAACCGCAGCTCAGCGCCGCCCCCGCTTAGCGGAAGGCGCCTTCGGGGTCCGAAAACGGCGCGTGGATGGCGTCCGATCCCGCTAGGATCGGCGAATTCCAATGACGGTGAATTCGATGCCCGCCCTGGCCCTGATCCGCGAATTGATCCCGACGCCCGCTGGCGTTGTCGTCCTTTTGACCGACGCCGCGGGCCGCATCCGCGCCCTGGACTGGGACGACCATGAAGACCGGATGCACCGCTTCCTTCGCCTGCACTATCGGCCCGACGGCGTGACCCTGAGGGATGCGGGGAGCCCCACCAAGGCGCGCGCCGCCGTCGAGGCCTATTTTGCCGGCGATCTTGCGGCGCTGGATGGGCTCAGCGTCGAGACCCCCGGCACGCAATTCCAGCGCGCGGTCTGGGCGGCGCTGAGAAACATCCCCGCGGGCGAGACCCTCAGCTATGGCCAGCTCGCCGCCCGGATCGGCAAGCCCAAGGCGGTCCGCGCCGTCGGGCTCGCCAATGGCTCCAACCCGGTCGGCGTAGTGGTGCCCTGCCACCGGGTGATCGGCGCGGATGGCTCGCTGACCGGCTACGGCGGCGGCCTGCCGCGCAAACTCTGGCTGCTGCGCCACGAAGGCGCCAGACTGAAGACGGCGAGGGAGGAAGCCGATGCTTGAACTGCGCCCCAACTGCGAGTGCTGCGACACGGACCTGCCGCCTGACAGCGAGCGAGCGATGATCTGTTCGTTCGAATGCACCTTCTGCCGGGATTGCGCCGAAGGCGTCCTGGCCGGCCACTGCCCCAACTGCGGCGGCGCCTTCAGCCCCCGCCCGATCCGCCCGGCGGCCCTGCTGGCCGAGTTCCCGGCGTCAACAAACCGCGTGCTCAAGGCCGAGGGCTGCGCGGCCTAATCTTCTTGTTCCTCGCCCTCCGTGGGAGGATCAAGGGCGCCTCCGCTTAGCCCTCGTCGACCACGCGGTTGACCAGCTGGCCGACGCCTTCGATCTCGACCACGATCTCGTCGCCGGGCTTCATCCAGAGCGGCGGGTCGCGGCGGGCGCCGACGCCGCCGGGGGTGCCGGTGACGATGACGTCGCCGGGCCTAAGCTCGGTCCAGATCGAGCAATAGGCGATCAGCTTCGGCACGTTGAAGATCATCTGGTTCAGGTGCGCGTCCTGCACGACCACCCCGTTCAGCCGGGTCTGGATGCGCTGCTCGCCCAGCGGCCCGACCTCGTCCGGCGTCACCAGGAATGGCCCGAACGGCCCGGTGGCCACGAAGTTCTTGCCCGGGGTGAACTGCGAGGTGTGCTGCTGGAAATCGCGCACCGAGACGTCGTTGTAGCAGGCATAGCCGGCCACGTGGTCGAAAGCGCGGTCCTCGGTTATGGCGCGGCCAGACTTGCCGATGATCACCGCCAGTTCACCCTCGAAATCGAAGGTCACCGAAACCTTCGGCCGCACGATCGGCTGTTCGTGCCCGACCTGGGTATTGAAGAAGCGGGTGAAGACCGTCGGGTGCGCCACCACCGGCCGGCCGGTCTCGGCCCGGTGCTCCTCGTAATTGATGCCGATGCAGATGATCTTGTCCGGCTCTGGGATCACCGGTTCGAAGACGATATCGTCCCAAGCGTGGTCGAAGGCCTCGTCAGCCACCGCTTCCGCACGCGAAAGCCCACCGGCGGCGACCAGCGCCTTGAGGGTCGGAACACCCAGCCGCGACTTCAGGTCGATCACGCCGCCGATGGCGGCGAGGCCGAAACTGGTCTCGCCGCCGACGCTGTAGGTCAAAAACTTCATGTTGCTCTCTAGACCAGGGCCGAAGGCTCGAGGTTCATCTCTTTCAGGAAGGGCGCGGCGTGATCGATGCGGCCGGTCAGCGTCTTCGGGTCGCCCGAGGCCAGCCGGTAGACGGCCTCGGCGATATATTCGATCGGCTGCACGCGGTCCTTGGTCTGCTCGTTGATCAGGCCGTGCACGGCCACGCCCGGCGTCGCCACCAGGCCCGGCGAGACCACGTTGACGGCGATATTGTCGGCATAGACCTCCGAGGCCAGGCCCGTGGTGAAGCGCTCCAGCGCCGCCTTGCACATGCCATAGACCGTGCCGCCGCGGCCGGCGCCCTGGCCCGACTTCGGGTGGAAGGCCGCGCCAGAGGAGATGTTGACGATCCAGCCTTGGCGGCGCTCCTTCATCGACGGCAAAACAAGCTGCGACAGGTGGAAGGGCGCATAGACCTGCACCTCGAACATCAGCTTGAAGCGCTTTTCCGGGAAGTCCTCGACCGGGATGAAATAGGTGATGGCGGCGTTGTTGACGAGGATGTCGACCGGCCCGTAGGCGGCGACCGTCTCTTCCACCAGCCGCTCGCGCTCGGAGTGCTGCGCCAGGTCGGCCTTGATGAAGCGGGCTTCGCCGCCGGCCTTTTTGATGCGGGCCACGGTCTCGGTCAGGGTGCCGGGCAGGCGGCTCTCGCCGTCGTCGGCGGTGCGGGCCGAGGCGACCACGTGCGCGCCCTCCATGGCCAAGCGGGCGGCGATGGCCTCGCCGATGCCGCGGCTGGCGCCGGTGACGATGGCGGTGCGGCCTTTCAATGTGCCGTTCGGATTGATCTTGGCCTCGCTCATGGAAATCTCCTCCTTTTGAAATCTTGTTTATCGAAAACCCTTCCCGCCAAACGGCCGGGCGCGCAAGGCTTGACGAAATTGACCGCACCCAGGCGCGGCGCCAAGGTGACCGGCGATCACCCGGCGCCGCGATCACAGCGGCCCAGAACGGCGGAAACCATGCTCAGCGAAACCACCAAGCTCGTCTCGGACGCCCAGATCAATGAGGCCCTGGCCGAGGCGCACCTGCCCTCGCTGATGATGTCGCTGGTGCACCTGACCGGCGACGCCTCCATCCTCTCCGACGACATGAAGCCGGCCTACGACTTCTTCGCCGACGGCCGCTTCGGCGGCCTGACGCCGGACAAGCAGGAGCGCGTCCGCTCGGCGGCGAAGAAGGCGATCGAGGCCTACCTCGCCGGTGACGGAAAGCTGCCGCCGCCCCCCGCCGGCAAGACCGTGCGCCGGATGATGGACTTCATCGTCGGCGGCGAGGTGCCCGAGCGCTATATGGGCATGATGATGGAGGAGCTGGCGGTCGACGGCGTCGACCAGAAGCGGCCGCATTGGGACACCCCGGTCCTGAAATCCGCCGCCGCCAAGATGAAGGTGCTGATCATCGGCGCCGGGATGTCCGGCCTGCTCTCGGCCATCCGGCTGCAACAGGCCGGCGTCGGCTTCGAGGTGATCGAGAAGAACGCCGATGTCGGCGGCACCTGGCTGGAGAACACCTATCCCGGATGCCGGGTCGACAATCCCAGCCACCTCTATTCCTACTCGTTCGAGCCGAACCACGAATGGCCGATGCACTTTTCGACCCAGCCGGTCCTGCGCGACTACTTCAAGGGCTGCGCCGACAAGCACAATCTGCGCCCGCACATTCGCTTCAACACCCAAGTTGTCGAGGCGCGCTTCGACGAGGCGGCCAAGCTCTGGCGGGTGAAGATCCGCAAATCCGACGGGACCGAAGAGACCCTGGTCGCCAATGCGGTGATCAGCGCCGTCGGCCAGCTCAACCAGCCGCGCCTGCCCGACATTCCCGGCCGCGACAGTTTCGCCGGCGAGGCCTTCCACTCCGCCCGCTGGCGCCACGATGTCGACCTGAAGGGCAAGCGCGTCGCGGTGATCGGCACCGGCGCCAGCGCCTTCCAATTCGTCCCGGCCATCGCGCCCGAGGTCGGCCAGCTGACCGTCTTCCAGCGCACCCCGCCATGGCTCGGCCCGACGCCCGACTACCATTTCAAGGTCACCGGCGGCGAGCGCTGGCTGCTCGAACACGTGCCCTATTACGAGAAGTGGTACCGGTTCTGGCTCTTCTGGATGCTGACCGACGGCCTCTATGAGGGCGTCAAGGCCGACCCGAACTACAAAGGTCCGGATACCGCGGTCAGCGACTTCAACGCTGGCATGCGCGCCATGCTGATCGAGGCGATCCGGCCGCAGACCGAGGGCGCGCCGGGCCTTCTGGAAAAGATCATCCCCGAGTACCCGATCGGCGGAAAACGGTCGGTGCGCGACAACGGCGTCTGGATCGCGGCCTTGCGCCGCCCGAACGTCGAACTGGTCACAGACCCGATCAAGGAGATCACTCCCAAGGGCGTCGTCACCGCCGACGGCGTCCTGCACGAGGTCGACGTCATCATCTACGGCACCGGCTTCACCGCCTCGGACTTCCTGAAGACCCTGAAGGTCTACGGCAAGGGCGGGACCGAACTGCACGATCAGTGGGACGGCGACGCCCGCGCCTATCTGGGCATGACCATCCCGAACTTCCCCAACCTCTTCGTGATCTACGGGCCGAACACCAACATCGTGGTCAACGGCTCAATCATCTTCTTCTCCGAATGCAGCGTCCGCTACATCGTCGGCGCCCTGCAGATGCTGGCCGAGACCGGCTCTGCGACCATGGAGGCGAAGAAGGACATCCACGACGCCTTCAACACCAAGGTCGACGAGGCCAACCGCTGGATGGCCTGGGGCGCGCCGCAGGTGACCAGCTGGTACAAGAACGCCAAGGGCCGCGTCAGCCAGAACTGGCCCTTCCCCCTGGTCGACTACTGGACCGCGACGCTGAAACCCAACCCGGACGACTTCGTGCTGAGCTAGGAACCCGCACACCCTTCCCCCTCGATGGGGGAAGGGTGGCGTTGGCAGGTGAGATGACGGGCAGGCGCTCGTGGGCGCCGAGCCCAACGGCGTTCGTCACCCAAACCCAGCGGGCACACACCCACCCAACCCTCCCCCATCGAGGGGCTAGTTTGACCCCAGCCGAACCCACGCGAACGAATAGGGCGCGAGTTCGATGCCGGTGTCGGTCAACACCGACCCGCCGATCAGGGCGAAGGCCTCCGATCTAGCCATTTCCGGGTGGTGCAGGCTGCCCGGCTGGCCGGACAGTTCGAAGGCGCAGAGCACCCGCTCGCCGTCGAGGCTGCGCTCGAAGGCCAGCACGCCGGGCCCGGCCTCCAGCATCCGCACCGCGCCCGCCTGCAGCGCCG
>FTAQ01000014.1_pt1 | contig 35088 bp, 35 predicted proteins | sample 1639131 | NCBI WGS metagenome assembly FTAQ01 (sample SAMEA3914812, study PRJEB12502) | metagenome | biome: forest; material: soil | place: Canada | collected 2011-07-07 | depth 0.1 m | reverse complement strand
TTTGTCTATTTCGACTCCACGACCCACACCATCCGGCCCGAGCACATCATGGCGAGCGGGGCCCTGCCGCCGGGCTTTCCCGCCATTGAAATCGACGGCGAGCGCTACTGGGACGGCGGGCTCATCTCCAACACGCCGCTGCAGTGGGTCATGGATAGTCTTCCACGCCGCGACACCCTCGCCTTCCAGGTCGACCTTTGGAGCGCGCGCGGGACATTTCCCGGCAACCTGGCCGAGGTCGAGACGCGGCGTAAGGAAATCCAGTATTCGAGCCGCACCCGCGCCAACACCGACCAATTCAAATATGCACAGCGAATTCGCAACACGGTCGCCACCCTGCTGGAGCGGCTACCGGATGACCTGAAAGAAAGTACAGAAGCGATTCTGCTTTCCGAGATCGCCGATCACAAGGCCTACAATATCGCCCATCTGATTTACCGGACAGATGGGTACGAGGGGCATTCGAAAGACTACGAATTCTCGCGCTCCAGCATGGAGGCCCATTGGCGCGCCGGTTATGACGACACGGTCAGGACCCTGCGCCACCCGCATCTGCTGGAGCGGCCAGCCAACCATGACGGCGTGGTGATCTTCGATCTGGAACGGGACGGCCGCGAGTAGAGCCGGCCGAGGTCCATGTCGTCCGTCAGACCAGAAAGAGGCGAGCCGCTGTGAACGAACAGGACGTGCGCGAGAAGGCCTTCGCGATGCCGCTGACGGCGCCGGCCTATCCGCCCGGACCCTACCGTTTCGTCGATCGGGAGTACCTGATTATCACCTATCGCACCGACCCCGACCGGTTGCGCGCCGTCGTGCCGGAACCGCTCGAAGTCGGGGAGCCGCTTGTCGAATTCGAATTCATCCGGATGCCGAACTCGACCGGTTTCGGCGACTACACCGAATCCGGCCAGGTCATCCCGGTGTCGTTCGAGGGGCGCCGCGGCGGCTATGCCCACAGCATGTTCCTCAATGACCATCCGCCCATCGCGGCGGGCCGCGAGCTATGGGGCTTTCCGAAGAAGCTGGCCAACCCCACCCTGAAGACGGAGATCGATGTTCTCGTCGGGACGCTCGACTACGGCGAGGTGCGGGTCGCCACGAGCACGATGGGCTACAAGCACAAGGCGGTGGACCCAGGGCTGGCCCGCGCCGCGCTCGCCGCGCCGAACTTCCTCCTCAAGATCATCCCCCATGTCGATGGGACGCCCAGGATCTGCGAGCTGGTCGAATACCATCTCGAGGATGTCACGATCAAAGGGGCCTGGACCGGACCCGGCGCCCTTGCCCTGGCCCCCCACGCGCTGGCGCCCGTGGCCGAGTTGCCGGTCATCGAGGTCGTCTCGGCGCAGCACATTCTCGCCGATCTGACGCTGGGGCTCGGCAAGGTCATCCACGACTATTTGCGGTAAGGCGGAGGCAAGTCATTCCATGCAGCTTAAGGATAAGGTCGCCGTCGTAACGGGCGCGGCAAGCGGTATCGGTAAGGAAATCGCCCGGACCTTCGCCCGGGAGGGCGCCAAGGTCGTCGTCGCGGACCGCAACCAGGCCGCCGCCGCCGCGGTCGCGGCCGAGCTCGGCGGGTCGGACCGCGCCATCGGCGTCGGCATGGACGTCACCAGCCAGGCGCAGGTCAATGCCGGCATGGCGGAGGCGGTGAAGGCGTTCGGTCGCATCGACATCCTGGTCAGCAACGCTGGGATCCAGTCCGTTGGACCGCTCGAGCAGTTCGAGTTCGCGAAGTGGAAGCAGCTGTTGTCGGTTCATCTGGACGGCGCCTTCCTGACGACCCAGGCCGCGCTTCGCCAAATGTACCAGCAGGACGAGGGCGGCGGCATCATCTACATGGGGTCGGTCCATTCCAAGGAGGCCTCGGCGCTGAAGGCGCCCTATGTGACCGCCAAGCACGGCCTGGTCGGTCTGGCGAAGGTGGTGGCGAAGGAAGGCGCCAGACATCACGTACGCGCGAACGTCATCTGTCCCGGTTTCGTCCGCACCCCGCTGGTCGACAAGCAAATCCCCGAACAGGCCAAGGCGCTCGGCATTTCCGAGGCGGAGGTCATCACCGACGTCATGCTGAAGGAGACCGTGGACGGCGAATTCACCACCGTGGAGGATGTGGCGAAGGCCGTCCTGTTTGTCGCTTCGTTCGGCTCGGCGGCGTTGACCGGGCAGTCGCTCGTCGTTTCGCATGGCTGGTCCATGCAGTAGGCGCCTGGGAAACCCCGTACGGAATTCGAGCCCGACAGCGATCGATCGAGTCGTCCGCTTGAATCACGATGGCTTTGGATTGACTCAATCCAAAGCCATAAACGTGATCGATCTCTTGGCGTTAGAGCCGGTTGCGGCGGATAACCGCTCCGCACTCGGCCCCGCTCTAGGCGGCGTCGACATCCCGGCGATGCACGTCGATCGTGTCCGAAACCAATCCAAGCCACTCGCTGGTAAAGGCCTTCTGTTCGCTGGCCACCGCTTCGAGGCGCTTGGCCATCCATTGGTGGCAGATGGTCGTCGCCTCGGCCGGGCTCTTCGCCGCCAGAAGTCTCGCGCCAAAATCCTGTTCGATCTGGTGCACGTCCCGCAACCGCTCGATCCAGGACCGGCTCATGAGCCGCATTCGGTCGAACAGGCTGGCGTTAAAGCTTGAGAAACTCGTCGCTTCCGGTGTCTTGGTGTTTCCGTCCGCCGCCATGAACCTTGCCTTTCAGCGTAAGTGAGGCGCCGCTGCGCGCAGACAACCGATGACCGGCCGTCAGGTTGTCATTTGAAGCGCGATTGTTGTTTCGATAAGCGCAAACATTGAGAAGAGGTCCTGTCGACTAAACGAAGAATGGCGGGGCATCGCCACCTCGTCCGGCGCGGCTCGAACCCCGGTCACCCGATACCAAGGCGCCATTGCGCAACCCACGAACCTGACTAGGTGTCTTAGTGCGGCGCGGCCGCGGAACGCGCTCAAGGGAGGCTCCGATGGCCACGACCCGCGACTTCGACGCCGTTGTTATTGGCGCGGGCCAGGCCGGACCGTTCCTGGCGGTCCGCCTTGCCGAGGCCGGGATGAAGGTCGCCATCGTCGAGCGCGATCTGTTCGGCGGCACCTGCGTCAACACCGGCTGCACGCCGACCAAGACCCTGGTGGCCAGCGCCCGCGCCGCGCAGGTCGCGCGGCGGGCGGCTGATTTCGGCGTCGTGCTGAGCGGCGGCGTCGGCGTCGACATGAAGCGGGTCAAGGCGCGGCAGGACGCCGTGGTGAGCGCCAAGCGCGACGGGGTCGAGGACCTGGTCAAGGCCCAGCCCAACTGCACGATCTTCAAGGGGCAGGCCCGCTTTGAATCGCCGCGCCAGCTCAGGGTCGGCGACGATGTCCTGACCGCCGACAAGATCTTCATCAATGTCGGCGGCCGGGCCAATGTTCCGCCCATGCCCGGGGTCGACCACGTGCGGGTGTTCACCAACAGCAGCCTCCTGGAGCTCAACGAGCTGCCGCGCCACCTGGTGATCATCGGCGGCAGCTATATCGGGCTGGAGTTCGCCCAGATCTATCGGCGGTTCGGGTCCGAGGTCACTGTCGTCGAGATGGCCCAGCGGCTGATCCAGCACGAGGACCCGGAGATCTCGGCCGCCGTCCTTGGCATCATGCAGGCGGAGGGCGTCCAGGTGCGGCTGGCGGCCGAATGCATCCGCTTCGAGCCGCGGGGCGAGGACATCTGCGTCAATGTCGACTGCAAGGATGGCGAGCCGCAGATCGTCGGATCGCACGTGCTGCTGGCTGTTGGACGCCGTCCGAATACGGACGATCTCGGCCTGGAGGCGGCGGGCGTCGAGGTCGATAAGCGCGGCTATGTCGTCGTCGACGACGCCCTGCGCACCACCTCGCCCGAGATTTGGGCGATGGGCGATTGCAACGGCAAGGGCGCCTTCACCCACACCGCCTATAACGACTTTGAGATCGTCGCCGGCAACCTGCTCGACGGCGAGACCCGCCGGGTCAGCGATCGCATCACCGCCTATGGCCTGTTCATCGATCCGCCACTCGGCCGCGCCGGGCTGAGCGAGACCGAGGCGAGGGCCAAGGGCAAGCGGATCCTGGTCGGGTCCCGGCCGATGAGCGAGGTCGGCCGCGCCATAGAAAAGGGCGAAACACAAGGCCTGATGAAGGTCGTGGTCGACGCCGACACCAAAGAGATCCTCGGCGCGGCGATCCTTGGAACGGACGGCGACGAGGCGATCCACGCCATCCTCGACACCATGTACGCCAAGGGGAACGACGTGACCCTGCAACGCGCGGTGAACATCCACCCGACCGTCTCGGAGCTGATCCCGACCGTGCTGGGCGAGCTCAAGGCGCCGGCTTCAGCGAGCGCAGCGGCGGGCGGCTGAGGTCAGCCCGCCAAGTCCCGCTTCAGCGTGGCGATGCGGCGATTGGCGCCGAAGACCTCGACCGAGGCGTAGCGGTCCTCATCGATGAGCAGATCATCGGCCTTGGCGCAGGCGTGCAGATCGTCGGCGGCTTCGATCGTCAGGATGTCAGCGCCGGTGTCGACGGCATGGTTGAAGCGGCACTCATAGGTCTTCATGCGCCGCAGCCAAGCACGTTTGCCCAGCCGCGGCATGGTGCAGTTGCACTATATCGGGGAGTTTTCTGGCGCTCAGCCGCGGCCGAGCTTGTCCAGGAAGTCGCGCAGCAGAAAGAGGCTGACGTCGTCCACCGTCCGCTCGCCGGTGCGGAAGGGCTGGTCGAGATGCTCGATCAGATAGAGGGCGTAGACGAACATGTAGCTGACGAAGACCAGCACCAGCACCGATTCCCACGAGCCCGTGGTCCTTAAGAAGAGCAGCACGAAGAGGCTGGCGCCCACCAGGCTCTGCACCAGGACGTGCACCGACGGCAGGAACTGCATGCGCTGGACATAGGAGATGCGGAACATGCACTTGCGCAACGTGTCCTGGGCGCCGCGCAGGCGCACCACATAGCGCTCGGACATCTTCAGCCGTTCCAGTTCGCGGAAGAAGGGCGAGAGCGCGTCGACACGGGCGATCACGATGCCGAGATCGGTGTGGTGATGCGCCAGGCCCAGACTGGTCTGGAAGGCCTCGACGATGTCGACCAGAACACCGCGCAAATGTTCCAGGTCGACCCCAGGGGTCGTCTCGGCGAAATCCAGCACGTCGTCGTGGATCGCCTCCAGCGCCACCCGGATATCGCCGGGCATGTGCTCGGACTCCTTATAGTCGGCCAGCACCTGCTGCAGCAGAAAGCCGATCAGGAAGATGGAGCCGGCGATAAGGCTGGGCACCAGGCCGTCGAGCGGCACGAACTCCCAGCCCAGCGCGTGGGCGCCCCATTTGAGCAGGACCAAGGCGGCGACGACAGGAATGACGCGCAGAAGCAGGTGGAAACGCTTGAGAAAGCTCATCCGCGCGGGGCCCCGGTTTACGGACGCGAGGCTTAGGTAGCTTCCATGACACTTTCATGTAGTGGCCGCGGCCCGCCTCGGGCTTGGAGGCTTAAACCTGGCCGGCATGGGTGGCGGCGGCTTCCGGGTCGTCGGCCAGGGCGGCGAGATATTGATAATAGGGCGAGTTCGGCCGCGCGGCGGCCAGCGCGCGCAGTTCGCCCGCGTCGATATAGCCCATGCGGAAGGCGACCTCTTCGATACAGCCGATCTTCAGGCCCTGGCGCGCCTCGATGGCGCGGACGAACTCGCTGGCTTGGACCATAGAGTCGTGCGTGCCGGTGTCGAGCCAGGCCAGGCCGCGGCCCAGGCGCTCGACCTGGAGTTCACCGGCGTCGAGATAGCGCTGAATCAGGTGGGTGATCTCGGTCTCGCCGCGCGCCGAGGGTTTCAGGTCGCGGGCGAACTGGCTGGCGCGGCCGTCGAAGACATAGAGGCCGGTGATCACGATGTTGGATTTCGGCTTCTTGGGCTTTTCGGCGATGCCGGCGACCCGGCCCTCCCCGTCGAATTCGATGACGCCGTAGCGCTGCGGATCGGCGACCTGATAGCCGAAGACGGTGGCCCCGCGCTTTTGCCGCGCCACCTTTTGCAGGGCCTGGGCGAACAGGTGGCCGAAGAAGATATTGTCGCCAAGCACCATGATGCTGGGCTCGCCGGCCAGGAAGTCCTCGGCCAGCACATAGGCCTCCGGCAGGCCGTTGGGCCTGGCCTGTTCGACATAGGTGAGCCTGAGGCCAAGCCGCGATCCGTCGCCGAGCAGGCGCTGGAAGGCCGGCTGATCCTCGGGCGTGGTGATGATCGCGATCTCACGCACGCCGGCCAGCATCAGCACCGACAGCGGGTAGTAGATCATCGGCTTGTCGTAGACGGGCAGCAGCTGTTTGGAGACGGCGAGTGTGAGCGGGTGCAGCCGCGTGCCCGCACCGCCGGCCAGGATGATCCCGCGCCGCTTCACTCGGCCGCCGCCGCAGCGAGACCCAGTCGGCCATCGGAAAAGCCGCGCTCGCGGATGCGTCCCCACCAGCCGGGATTGTCCAGATACCAGCGCGCGGTTCGCTCCAGGCCCGCATCGAGGTCGATGCGCGGCGCCCAGCCGGTCTCGCCGCGCAACTTGGCGGCGTCCAACGCATAGCGGAAATCGTGCCCCGGCCGATCCGCGACGGTCTGGATCAGGCCGGCGTGCGGGCCGGCCGAGCGCGGCCGCAAAGCATCGAGATGGGCGCAGAGGCGCATCACCAGGTCGCGGTTGGAGGCCTCGGTCTCGCCGCTGACCGCATAGGTTTCGCCCGGCCGGCCGTTCTCCAAAACCGCCAGCAGGGCCTCGGCGTGGTCCTCGACATGCAGCCAGTCGCGTACATGGGCGCCGTCGCCATAGAGCGGGATCGGCCGGCCCTCGATGGCGCTGAGGATCACCACCGGGATCAGCTTTTCGGGGAATTGGTAGGGTCCGTAATTGTTGCAGGCGCTGGTGACGATCACCGGCAGGCCGAAGGTGCGGCCCCAGGCGCGCGCCAGGTGATCGGACGCGGCCTTCGACGCCGAATAGGGCGAACTGGGGTCATAGCGGCTGGCCTCGTCGAAGCGGCCATCGGCGCCCAGCGCGCCGAACACCTCGTCGGTGGAGATGTGCACGAAGCGAAAACGGTCGCGGCGCGATGCGGCCAGACTGTCGAAGTAGGCTCGCGCCGCTTCCAACAGGACAGCGGTCCCGACCACATTGGTCTGAACAAACTCCATCGGCCCGTCGATGGAGCGGTCGACGTGGGATTCCGCCGCCAGGTGCAGCACGGCGTCCGGCTGGCAGCGGGCGAAGACGGCGGCCATGGCCCCGAAGTCGCGGATGTCGGCCTGGACAAATCCATAGAGCGGACTGTCCGCGACGCTTTCCAGGTTCTCCAGATTGGCGCTGTAGGCCAGGCGATCGACATTGACCACGGAGAGCCCCCGCTGGGTCGCCGCCCGCACCACCGCCGAGCCGATAAACCCAGCCCCGCCTGTCACCAGAAGCTTCATCGCCTTGGTCCGCCTCCCGTCCCCGAAAACCCGGGATAGGCGCAATCGCTTAAGGCGCGATTAACCATAAAAACCGATGCTCAATCGGGCCGCGCGCCGCGCCTTCATCATGTGTTCGAGCGGATTTTGGGGCCCCAGGCATGCACAACCTGTCCGGCAAGACAGTCCTGGTCACAGGCGCTTGCGGGACCGTGGGCCGGGCCTGCCTTGAGGCCTTTCTCGAACGCGGCGCGCGCGTGATGCTGACGGACCGCGCGGTCCCGCCCACCGATATGACCGATCACCCGGACGTCTATTTTCACGCCGCCGATGTCAGAGACCGGTTGGCTGTGAACACGGCCTTCGCCGCCGGCCTCGAACGGTTCGGCGCGATCGACGCGGCCGTGCTGGCGGCGGGCGTCGAGGGTGTCGCGGCGGTCGTCGAGGAGATTTCCGAGGCGGACATGGACGAGGTGTTGGGCGTCAATGTCAAAGGCGCGCTCTTCTGGATGCAATGCTGCCTGCGCGAGATGAAGGCGCGGCGGCGCGGCAGCATCGTCGCCCTGTCGTCGATTTCCGGCGTCGTCGGCAGCGCCTCCCTGGCGGCCTACACCATGAGCAAGCATGCGGTGATCGGCCTCGTCCGCGCCGCGGCGCTCGAGTCCGGCCGCTATGATGTGCGCGTCAACGCGGTCTGTCCCGGACCGATCGAATCCGACATGATGCGGCGGCTGGACAAGGCGCTTTCGGCGCTGGACCCGAACCGGGCAGGCGGCCAGGCCGATGCGGCCAAGGCGCTGCCGCTTCAACGCTATGTGGCGGCCTCCGACGTGGCCGGAATGATCGCCTTTTTGTGCGGCGACGAGTCCGCCTCCTGCCACGGAGGCGCCTACATGATCGATGGCGGCTTCACGGCGAGATAGGGCGAGAACGTGTCGACCGTCGCCGAGATCGCCGTCCGCAGCCCTTGCATCGGCGGCTTCTTCGAAAGCCACGAACCCGATGGCGGTGCGCAAGGCCGCAGCCTGCTCGACGTGTGGACCGAGGGCCGTCCCTTCGCCGCCTTCGTCAACGCCCGCTCGGCGTTCGCGGGATTGGTGGGTCTTTTTCCGTCCGCGAGCGTCTGGATGCCGGCCTTTCTATGCGACAGCCTGATCGGCGGCGCCCTTGCCGGCCGCGCGCGGTTCTATCCTGTCGAAGAGGGCTTCGAGCCGAACCTGAGCCGCGTCGAGGCCGAGGCCCGCACCGGCGATCTTGTGCTCATCCCCGCCTATTTCGGTCTGTCGCCGACTGAAGCCGTCCGAGAGGTGATCTGGCGGCGCAGCGATCTGCGATTTGTCGAGGATCGCGCCCAGGCGCTCGACGCCGGCCCAGGCGTCGGCGCCGGCTGGCGTCTCTACAGCCCGCGCAAACTGCTCGGCGTCGCCGATGGGGGGCTGCTGGTGGCGATGCATGCCGCGGCGGTCTTGCCCAGACCCGGCGCCCCCGCGGCCGAGGCGGCGCTATGGGCCGCGCCGACGATGCGCCGCGACGACCCGTCGGGACGGCGCAACGCGGTCTGGCACGCCGCCAACCAGGCGAAGGAAGCGGCCATGACGGTCGCCGCCGAGGCCATGACCGCCCAGAGCCTTTCGATCCTGTCGCGGACCTCCTTCGCCAGCCTCGCCGGTCCCCGGCTTCGCAACTGGGGTCTGCTCGACCGGCGGCTGCGAGCCTGGTCCGCCTTGCCGCCCAATCCCGCCAGCCCTCCGCTCGGTTATGTGATCTGCCTTGAGCCGGACGTGCGCGAGGCCCTGCTGCGGGCGCTTCACGCCGAGCGGATCTTCGCGGCCGTGCACTGGTCGCGGCTCGCCGCCCAGCACGCTGATTTTCCCCGCGAAGCGGGGTGGACGCGCCAGCTGCTCACCCTGCCCTGCGACCACCGCTATGGCGCGGCCGAGATGGAGCGGATTGCCGACCGGGTGGCGGATTTCCTCAGGTGACCCATCCTTACGGCTCCAAGGTCTATGCCGACAGCCTCGCCCATCTCGGTGCGCCGCTCGCCGTGCCCGAATGGGGCGGACATGTGCTGGCGCGGCCGACGCCCAGCGGAGCCCGGCAGGACGCCATGGGGCCCTACCCTCTGACCGTCGTGGCGCCCGGGGCCAACGTCGCCGCCGGGCTGGCGCGGCTCAAGGCCGCCGACCTGGTCTCGGTCGTCCTGGTGCTGGATGGGCGGCTGCGACCGCCCCTGGAGGCGCTGGACGCGGCATTCGATTTCGCGCGGCCATTTAAATCCCACCACCTCTACGACCGCGGCCTCGGCCCGCTCACCTACGACAAGCACCATCGCTACGAGCTCAAACGCGCCTTGGCTGAGGTCCAGGTCCGCGAGATCGCCCTGCCCGATCACCGCCATGCCTGGGGCGACCTCTATGGAGAGCTTGCAGCACGGCGCGGCCTTGGCGACCTGCACGCCTTTCCGCCGGCCTATCACGAGGCCCTGACGCGCCTGCCTGGCCTGCGCATGTTCGGCGCCTTCATCGAAGACCGGCTGGTTTCGGCGCATCTTTTCGTCACCCAAGATGGCTATGCGATCAGCCACCTGGCGGCCTCCAGCGCCGAGGGCTACGCCGCCCGCGCCGCCTATGCCGTCAACGATATCGCCGTGGCCGAACTGACCGACTGCGGCCTGATCAATTTTGGCGGCGGCGCCGGGTTCGTCGACGATCCGGCCGATGGGCTGGTCCGCTTCAAGCGCGGCTTCTGCAACGCTGTCGCCCCCTCGTACCTCTGCGGCGCGGTGCTGGACCGCGACGCCTACCGCGCGCTGAGCGCCGGCTACGACCAGAGCGGATTTTTTCCGGCCTACCGCGGCCGTCGCGCACGGGAGCTGTCCGATGCACATTAGGGGCAAGACCATCACGCTTCGCGCGGTCGAGGAGGAGGACCTGCCGACCCTGCACCGTTGGGGCAACGATCCGGACCTGTGGGCGATGCTCGGCGGCTGGCGCTTCCCGTCGTCCCTGCGCCAGACCCGCCAGTGGTTCGAAGGCCTGGCGAGCGACCCCTTGAACCAGCGCTTCGCCATCGACCTGCCCGGGACCGGCCTGGTCGGCACGGCCAATCTCGTCGAGATCGACTGGAAGAACAATCACGCCTTCCACGGCATGATGATCGGCGAGCCCGCCATGCGTGGCCGGGGCATAGGCGTGGACGTGATCATGGCCACCATGCGCTACGCCTTCGACGAGCTTCATATGCAAAGGCTGGACGGATCGATCATCGCCTATAACGAGGCCTCGGTGGCGGTCTATTGCGGCAAGTGCGGCTGGCAGGTCGAAGGCCGTCAGCGCGACTGGTATTTCCGCGACGGGCGCTACTGGGACCGCATCCTGGTGGGGGTGACCAGGGCCGACCATCAGGCGCTGATCGAGGCCAATGGCTATTGGCGCGCGGACTAGACGCCGTGGCCTGGAAGCAACTTGGGGTGATCTTCACGCCCGACGGCGATCAGGACTGGTCGCGGACCCACGCTCAGGCGCCGTCGGCGCTGCTGATGGCGGACAGGATCCGGGTCTTTTACGGCACGCGCAATGCCGAGAACCGCAGCCGGACAAGCTTTTTCGAGGTCGACCGCGCCGATCCCACCCGTCTGCTCTATGTCCACGACCGGCCGGTCATCGACTTCGGCAAGCCCGGCGCCCATGACGAGGACGGGGTGATCGTCAGCCAGGTGGTCGCGGTCGGCGACGAGCTGCGGATGTACTATGGCGGCGTCAGCCGCGGCGGCCATGTGCCCTATCGGATGTCGGTGGGGCTGGCGCGCAGCCGCGACGATGGGCTGAGCTTCGAGCGGGTGTTCGAGGGGCCCGTCGTCGACCGCACGCCGCTGGAGCCCTACATGACCATGGCGGCCAATGTCCTGGCCACCGATGGCGGCTGGACCATGTGGTACGGCTCCGGCACCGGATGGGTGGAGATCGACGGCAAGTTCGAGCCCACCTACGAGATCAAGCTCGCTCTTTCCGACGACGGGATCAGCTGGCGGCAGACCAACCATACCTGCATTCCCAAGCTTCACCCGCTCGAGGCCAATACTCGCCCCTCGGTCATCCGCACGGCCTCCGGATACGAGATGTGGTTCTGCTATCGCGGCAGCCGCGATTATCGCGACGGGGCGGGCTCCTACCGTATCGGCCACGCCACATCCGACGACGGCCGGACCTGGTCGCGCCAGCCCGATCCGGAGGGCCTGCGGCCGACTGGAGAGGGCTGGAACTCCCTGACCATGTCCTATCCGAGCGTCATCGCCGCGGACGGCCGCAAGATCATGTTCCACAATGGCGACGGCTTCGGCCAGTCCGGCGTCGGCTGTGCGGTCCTGGACAGCTCGGCGTGACCGTTCTCGTCTTTCCGTCCAGCCTGGAGGCGTCCGGGGCTTTCGCCGGCGAGGCCGCACGCTGGGGACGCCGGGTGGTCGGCGCCTCATCGCTGGAGACCGACCCCAATGCCGGCCTGTTCGACGTCTGGGCGCGGCTGCCGTTCATCGGCGATCCCGGTTTTTTCGATGCCTTGCAGGCGATCGTCGCGCGCGAGGGGGTGACGGCCCTGTTCACGCCCCATGCCCCGAGCTTCCATCTGCTCGAGCACGAACTGCCGCGAAGGCTGCCGGGACTGGAACTGATGGGGCCGGGCCCCTTCCGGCGACAGATGGATCGCATCAGCCAGGCGCTGGACGCCGCGCACGGCGCGCGCGCAAAGATCGAGGCTTTCGGCGAGCGGGACTCGCCGCTGCCGACGGCCTTTCTGGCCGGGCTTCTGGCACAGGCCGAGACGATCCACGGCGAATGCGCTCAGGAGAAGATCCTGGCGCTTTGCGGCGTCATTCCTTTCGCGCCAAAGGGCGACCTGGTCGAGATCGGCAGCCTGTTCGGCAAGAGCGGCTATGTCCTCAACCGCATCGGCGCCTATTGCGGCATCGGCGCCACTCTGTGCGTCGATCCGTGGAATCTGGGACTGTCGGTGCAGACGGATGCGCCGACGCACATCCAGGAGGCGTCGGGCGGCTGGGACTGGGACCTGGTCTATTCCGGCTTTCTCATCGCCATGCTCGGCTGCACGGCGGCCCCGTTCAACTATCTTCGCATGACCTCGGCCACGGCCCGCGAGGTCTACGGCCGATCCGGCGCTGTGACATCCGAGGCGTTCGGCGAGACCCCGATCGCCGGCGCCATCTCGGTCCTGCACCTGGACGGCAATCACGACGAAGCCGCCGTGGCCGAGGACTTCGCGCTATGGGGGCCGCTGGTCCTGCCCGGAGGCTGGATTGTCTTCGACGACTACAACTGGCCGCACGGCGACGGGCCGCGCAAGGTCGCCGACCGCGCCATCGTTGGGTACGGAGCGAGGGTCAGGCGAAGCTTCGTCGCGGGCGGGGCGATGTTCGTCAATCTCGAGGCTTGACGCGCGGCGTCAGGTGACGGCGAGCGCCTTGCGGGCCGTGCAGATGTAATAGAATTCATAAACTTGGCTCACGCGCACGTCCGTAAGCGTCGCCGGGAAGGTCTCTACCGGGCAGCGATGGATGACGTTGTGGCCTGAGAGGACCTTTTCGAAATAGCGCCGCTGCAGCGCTGGAGCGCCCTCATAGATCTGCTCATCGAGAAAGAGCAGCACCCCGCCCGGCCTGGCCACCCGCGCCATTTCCGCGATGGCCCTGGCCGGATCGCTCAGCCCGTTGACCGCGCCATAGCTGAGCACGACGTCGAAGCGATCGGACTGGAACGGCAGGTCGACCGCATCGCCAAGCACCAGATCCACCGGCACGCCGTTGCGGCTCATCATGACGCCGCCCTGCCGCAGCATGGTCTCGGAAAGATCGATGGCCGCGTAGTCGGCGTCGAGCTCCATCCAGCCATGGCGGTAGAGCGAATTGCACGATCCCGTTGAGACGTCGAGAATCTGCAGCCTTGAACTGGAGGCCTTCAAGGGGGTCAGCACCCGGTCGTGGGCTTCGTTGAAGGTCTCGGTCGGCGCAAAGCGGTTGCGCCCGAGGGAGAACCTGGTCGGGCCAGCCAGCAGCAGCAGATGAAACAGGTACCGCTGGCGGCTGAAGAACCATCCGATCGTCACAAGCACGATCAACGGCGCGATGGCGAAGACGGCCTGGCCCGGCGTCGTCAGCAGCCTGATGACCGACCCGATCAGGCCAGCCAGCACGAGCCAGCCCGCGCCGTAGGCCAGCCAATGTGGCCAGGCGATCGCCCAGGGCCGGACCGGCATGACGATGAAGGGCATCATGAACTGGTAGAAGCGCCCGAACAGCCCGTCGTAGAACCCGTCGCGAAGCTTGCGGTCCTGCGCGCCTAGCCGGTCCTCCAGATAGAGTTTCGGGATGCCGGCGACGCAGGCGAAGGCCTGCCCGCAGGTCTGGCAACGCCACTGGGTGGCGCTGGCCAGGAAATCGGCGCCCGCGCAGCTCGGGCATTTGTACTTGCTGGCGACGATGTCGATCACGCCGGCCTCAGGCGTGCGGATCGAAATAGGCGAAGGTGGCGACCCAGCGGCCGGCCTCGGCGTCCCAGTCGAACTTGTCCTGAAGATCCGACTGGGTCACCCAGTGATGATGGTCGTAGCGCCAGACGCAGATGTCGCCGACGTCGTGACGGCCCTCGAGATCGACAATCTCGCCGTCGATTTCGAACGAGACCCCGCCATTTCGGTAATCCCGGCCGCGTTTCGACAGCGAGACGATGAAGCCCAGCTGCTGCGGCTGCAGATTGTGCCAGTGGCGGGCGAAAAAGCCGCCGCCGCTCGGATAGTGGATGATCTGAGGGTGAACGTAGGGTCCGGCCGCCGGAACCTCGAACGCCGTCCGATGCCCCGTTAGGCTGTTGTAGAGCCCGCGCAGCGGCTCGAACAGGCCGCGAAGCGGGGTCTGCGCCGCTGCCGGCATCGCGCCGAGATCGTTGAAATTGAAGTCGTGGAAGACGTGCGGCGCCTGCTGCAGGCGCGAGACCATGGCGCGGCGGCGATGATAGTTGCCGCGAAAATCGTCGGTCTCGGCCGCGGCGACCGCGTCGGCCCAGGCGCGAACGGCCGCGCGGACGCCGGCCAGCGCCTCGTCGTCGAAAACCCGCTTCAGAATGAGGATCTGGCCGCGCTCCATCACCCGGTCGGCGATTTGATCCAGGCTTATCTCGGTCGCTATGACCCCCTCGCGGAGTTCGGCGCCGACCTCGACCACCCGTTCGGTTCGGTCCGCGCCGATCTTGGCCAGGACACTGGTCATGCCGAGGCCTCCAGCCACCGGGCGAACATCTGGCGGTAGACGCCCTCGAGATTGCGGGTGAATCCCGCCTCGTCCCGATAGGGCGAGGCGTCGAAGGCCGGGCGCACCTTGGTGCGCAGCGCGTCGAGCGCCGCCACGTCCGCCGTCAGCGCCAGGGCCTTGGCCACATAGTCGTCCCAGCCGTCCGCGATCAGCTCCGTCAGCCCGCATGGGAGAAGCACCGGCACGCCGATCCGGGAAAAGAAGTCGTCCCCCCACTGGGTCAGCACCGGCACGCCGTTGGCGAGGGCGTCGCAGGTCGTCGTGCCGCCGGGGCAGGGCGAGGGATCGAGCGCCAGGTCGATCTCCTGGAAGGCCCGCCAATAGTCCTGGCCGGTGCTGTGGCCCCTGAAGACAATCTGCTCCGGCTGGGCGCCATGGCCGGCGAACCGGGCCTGGGTCGCCCGCTGCAGAACCGGGTCGTCGTAATAGCTGTACTTCAGGACCAGCCGGTCTCGTGGCCGCGCCTTCAGGATGCGGGCCCAGGCCGCGATGGTTGGATCGCTGAGCTTGGCCGGGTTGTTGAACGACCCAAAGGTCACAAAGCCCTTCTTGATCGCCGGCGTTGGCGCGGGATCCGGGCGTTCGGCGGCCGGACGGCTGGGCGCCACGATCGGACCGATCGGCCAGATCGTCTCGGTGAAATAGTCCGCCGTGCCTGGCACGGCCATGCTGTCGGCGTGCAGGACATAGTCCATGCAACTGAGCCCGGTCGTCTGGACGAAGTTGATCCAGGCCACCTGGATCGGCGCAGGCCTGTAGGCGAAGACCGGCAGACGGCTGCCTGCCGTGTGCCCCCAGACATCGACGAGGATGTCGATCCGGTCGGTGCGGATCTGGGCGGCGACCTCCAAGTCGGGCACGCCGCCGATGGTCCTGACCGTGCAGTCCCTCGGCGGCTCGCCCTCGCTCCCGGCGTCCGCGCAATAGAGGAAGACCTCCACCGCGCCCCTGTCGTGGGCTTCCAGCACGGGGAGGAGGAACTGGGCCAGCTGGTTGCGCGCGAAGCTGGGCCCGACATAGCCGATGCGTAGGCGCCGATCGGCGTTGCGGTCGTTGCCGAACGGTCCCCCGAACGGTCCCTTGGACAGCGCGGGCGGCGCGTAGAGCCGCGCCCACTTGCGCGCCTCGTCCGACACCCGGCGCAGACGGTCGGGGACATGAAACAGCGGGAAGAGCAGGAACTCGTGGATGTGTGGGCGTTGAAAGACCTCGGCCGCCGCCGTGAAGACATTGACGGCCTCGTCGATGCGGCCCTGATGCTGCAGCGACAGACCGTAGTGGATCATCAGCTGCGGCTCGAGGTTCTGAAGGTCCAAGGCGGCGCCAAGGGCAAGGCTCGCCGCCGCCATCAGGTGCGCGGCATAGAGCTGGCGGCCGATATCGGCGCTATAGGCCTTGTCGGTCTGCAGGCGGGCCATATCGACCCCGACCGACTGCATCACGGCCGCCGCGTGCAGCTCGCGGGCCTCGGCAAGAGCCAGGCGCGCGGCCTGATCGTCGCCGGCGGCCATCGAGGCGCTGCAAAGCCAATAGCGGCTCTCGGCGTCGGTGGGGCTGGCCGAGGCCATCTGGCGAAAGAGACTGGCCGCTCTTGCCGTCTCGCCGGCCGCCAGTGCGGCGCGACCCTCGGCGATGTCGTCGAAGGACGGTTCAACGGCAAGAGCGACGCTCACGGACTGATCTCCATCATCACCGACGCGAACGCCTCGGCCACGCGATCGATCTCATCAAGGCCGAGGTCGGCGGCGAAGGGCAGGCCGAGGGTCGAGCCGGACAGGGCGGCGGTTGCAGTCAGGTCGCCGTGCGGCGCGGCGGCGAAGGCGGGGCTCAAGTGGCAGCCGGCGCCCCACCAGCGGCGGGTCTCGATTCCAGCAGCGGCCAGCCGCGCCGCGACAGCGTCGGCGGTCCCGTCCGGCAGGCGCACGACGCAGACGCTGGAGACCCAGTCCATCCCCCAACCGTCCTGGAAGACCACGTCCGGCTGGCCGGTCAGGGCGATGCGCAGCCGCTGGGCGGCCAGGCCGTAGCGCAGGCGCGTAGCCGGCCATCCGTCCAGGCCGGCCAGGCCGACGGCGGCGGCGTATTCACTGAGCTTGGCGTTGGTGGCGATGCGGCGCGACTCGCGCGAGCCGCGGAAGCCGAAGGTGCTCAGCTCACGGATCATGGCGATCAGGGCCTCGTCGTCCGCGACGATGAAGCCGCCCTCGCCGACGCCGAGGGCCTTGGTGGCATGCAGGCTGACCATGGCCGGGACCTGCGCCGCGTCCAGAGCATCGAAGGCGGCGGCGGCGTCGAGCAGCACGGGAATGCCGGTGCGCTCGCGAAACCGCACCCAGGCGCTCAGGTCGGGCACATGGCCGAAGGCGGCGACGGGCAAGGCGGCGGCGACCTGGCCCGGCGCGTCGGCCAGTTCGGCCTGCAGCCGCGCGGGATCGAGCATCCAGGTCGCCGGATCGACATCGACGAACCAGGGGACCAGCCCCGCCTGGACCACGGCGTGAGCGCTGGCCACGAAGGTCCAGGACGGCATGGCGCAAAATCCGCCGGGCCTGGCGCCCATGGCCTGCAGGGCGAGCGTCAGGGCGACAGTGCCATTGGCGGCGGTGGCGACGAAGGCCGGGCCCGCGAACCGATCCGTCAGCCTCTGCTCGAACTCTTGGAGCAGCGGGCCGAAATTCGAATACCAGCGCGCCTCGTCCATCCGCGCCAGATAGGGGGCGAGCGCCTCGGCCATCGGCATGGACGGGCGGGCCACCGGGACGGGCCCAAGCGGCTCTGGCGTCGCGTCTGGCGCCGGAAGCGGCGCGCGGCGAGATGACATGGCGACGTTCCGTTTGAGGCGAATCCCACCGCCGAACGGAGCACGGCCATGGTTAACAGGCGCCTAGCGCGACAGCGCCGCCACGAAGTCCGCCGGCGGGGCGCCTTCTGACCAGGTTGGGACGTCGGCCGGAATGACGATCCCGCCCATCTTGCGCCTGGTCCAGATATGGGCGGCGATGCTCAGCTCATCGCTGCGGTCGAGCGTGCCGGCGCGCACCACCGCCAGGCCCGGGCGGGCGCTGTTGGTGTTGAAGACGCGGGTGAAGCAGACCGGGCAGGCGCGCTGGCGCGAGGTGCGGCCGCTCTCCGGCGAGACGCGCTCGTAGAGCGCCAGCTCGCCGGTCACCTCGAGCTGGTCCTCGGGCAACACGAACTGCACGCTGAAGGCCGAGCCCGACCAGGTCTGGCAGTCGAGGCAATGACAGGCATAGGCCTTGGGCAGCTCGCCCATCGCCACACGGTAACGAACCCGCCCGCACCGACAGCCGCCTTCGATCGTCCCGGTCATCCTGGTTCCCTTCTTCGGCGGCGGCTCAGGTTCGACAGCGTAAAGCGGCAAACGGGAATGCCGCGCTAGTTTCCCTGCTGTGCGGTGATGTTGAAGGTAAATTTGTGAACGTCGCCTGCCAGCGTCACCGTCACATTGAGCGGAACCGGGCCCTTTGCTGAATGCAATTCCTTGGGTGCGTCGACGATGACCTCTCCGCCGAGCGACTGACCGGGTTGGATGGTCGTCGTCTCTAGAATGGATCCATTGAGATTGGCGATGACATTGCCGAGGGTCGCATTAATCGCCGCAAGCGATCGCCCCGTCTGGATGGCGGTCCGATCATTCAAGGCGTTGGTGAGCGCGGGATTGTAGCTCGTCGCGCTTCATGTAGCCCCCGTTGAGCCAGAAACAGGCTTAGCCGCGAGGTAAATGCCGAAACCAGCGCAAGTCAACGCGCGGGCGAAGCCGGTTAGACATTCCCGCCATGCGGGGTGCTATCGGTTGCTCAGCCGTCGTGGACCGGGGAATTAGGACGTCGGTTTCGCCGTCGAGACCACCGCGGGAGCGGCCGCCGCCGGAGCCGTGGCCGCCGTCGGAACAACCGCTGGCGCGTCAGCTGGCGCGGGCGGCGCCGCGGCCGTGGTCGCCGCGTCGTCCTTTTCGAGCGTCACGGTCACCGGGTTCGGCGTCAGGTCGAGCGCCGCGCCGGTCGCCAGATCCACCCCGGCGCCGATCACCCCGCCGATCAGGGCGTTGCCGACAAAGGCCGCGCCGCCGCCGGCCGCGATCTTGTGGGTGACGGTGACCTTGAGCATCTTGTAGCCCGGCTTGACGATGTCGGCGCTGAAGTCCGACCGGCGCGGCATCTGGATCGCGCACGGCGTCGAGTCGCAATAGAAGCCGTTGGTGGTCTTGACGCTGGCGCCGGGCGGAACGGTGTTCACCTCCCAGGCGGTGTGGTCGCCGCGCACGACCGTGGCGCAGCCCGTCAGGCCCAGCGCAGCCGTGATGGCCGCCGGGATGGCGTAATAGCGATGCATTGTTGGGGCCCCCGCCCTATGACTGATCTACAGTAACAAGCTGAGCCGTAACATGACTGTCATGCACGGTCTACGGGTTATCTCACGGCAGGACCGATCGATCTGTCGACCGGCCGACCGCTATGTGAAATTTACATAGATCGGGTTGCCGATCAGGACGAGGCGGCCTTCGGCGTCGCGGGCGTTGAGGCGCAGCCAGTGGCGCTCGCCATTGCTGGTCCAGGGGAAGTCGAGCACCGCGCCCATGGCGCCCGGCGCGACCAGGGCGGCGTCGGCGATCACCTGGCCGTCCTCGATCACCTCGATCTTGCCGCCGGGCAGGTTTTCCAGCCGGGCGTGGAAGGCGACGATTTCGCCGGCCGCCGCCATGATCGCGTCACCCATGCCCGCCGCCCGATCGCCGAGCCTGGCGGTGAGTTCGAGCAGGCGATCGGATGTCCCCTCGACATCGACGAAGACACGGCCGGCCCGGATGGCGTCCAGGATGGCGCGCTCCGAGAGGTTGGGCGCGTGCACCACGGTGGTCGGCGAAGCGACCGACGAGGACTTGGCGCCGCCATCATCGGGCTTGTGGTTGTCGCTGCCGCCGATGGCGGTGGGACGGAAGCCCTCGTTCAGCCGTGCCTCCCAGAAGGGCAGGCCCGAGAACACCCCTTCGGCCGCGCCGCCGTGAGCGCCGATGGCGCCGCCATTGACCACCTCCACCGAGGCGACCCGGGCATAGTCGGTCGACTCGGCCGTCCAGCCGCAGCCCATGCACAGTTCGTTCGACGGCAGGGCCGGATGGTTGATCGAGAAGAGGCCGTGCTGGCGCTCGACCGCGTCCTGCAGGTCGCGCACGCGGCGCAGGTGCGGGCTTGAAAGGCGGAACTCGACGAAGCCGATGGCGCCGAGCACCCCGGCGTGGCCGTGGAAGGTGGTGACCTCGACACCGGGGATCAGCAGCAGCTTGTCGAAATAGGGCTGCAATTCGCGCAGCGAATGGTGGTGGGAGACGGCGTTGTGGTCGGTGACGGCGATGAAGTCGACGCCCTTGGCGGCGGCCGCCTCCACGGTGCGATAGACCGGGCCGGGCACGCGTCGGGCGCCGCTTTTCGCCTCCACGGTGCCGTCGCTGTGGCAGGTGTGCATGTGCAGGTCGCCGCGATACCAGCGCGCGCCCACCTCAAGCGGCGCGTCGGAAAAGCTCGACACCTCGGTCGCCTCGCCGCGGCCGAAATGGATGCGGGCGACATAGGCCGCCTCCTTGCCCGGGCGGATATTCGGCACGCCAAGCAAAAGGGTCCAACGGCCGGGGATCAGCGGGCCCGGCTGGTAGGAGGGGGTGGCGTCGAGGGCAGACAGGGTGAAGCGGGCCTTGTCGCCGCCGCTCCAGCCGCGGAAGCGTTCGGGATCGAACAGGCCCAGGTCGATGGTCGCCCGCTCCTCCTTGCCCGTATAGCTGAACTCGACGGTCAGGCGCTGGACGCCGGGCGGCACGTCGAAGCCCAGTTCCTTATAGGTCTCGTGGTCGGCGCGGGTGAGCACGCCGGTGAGCACGATATCGGCTCCGGTGGCGGCTTCGGTTTCGGCTTCGAGCAGGGTCATGGTTTGGCCGGCCAGCGCTTGGCGTCGTGATCGGGGTTGGGGATGAAGTCGCCGATGATCACGCCCTCGGGCGAGACCTTCCAGGCGCCGACCACCGCCTCGGGCGGGGCGCGGTCGTCGGGGCCGAGGCCGCTGCCGATCTCATAGAGCCAGCCGCCCGGATGCTGGGCGGCCTCGGCGACCGCCTCGGGCGGGGGGCTTTTGCGGGAAACCATGGGCCGAAGACTGCCATAGGTGGGGGCGGCGTTCCAGACGCGCGCGGGCCGCGCTTGGCGTCAGTCGTCGCGCCGTGCGAAGGTTTCGCCAATCGAGGGAGAAACGTCATGGCGCGCGATCTGGGACCGGCGAGACCGGAGGATGTGGGCTTGTCGTCGGCGGCTATCGCCAACACGGACGCGAAGGTTCAGCGGCTGATCGACCGCGGCGTGCTGGCCGGGGCGGTGACCCTGGTCGCGAGGCATGGACGGGTGGTGCACATCAACGCCATGGGCGCCAAGGACATGGCCTCGGGCGAGCCCCTGAAGACCGACACCATCTTCCGCATCTTCTCGATGACCAAGCCGGTGACCGGCGCGGCGATGATGATCCTGCACGATCAGGGCCTGTGGTCGCCGGACGACCCCATCGCCAAGCACCTGCCCGAATTCGCCGATGTGAAGGTGTTCGCCGGCCTGGACGCGGCCGGTAAGCCGCAACTTGAGGACGCCGAGCACGCCCCAACCCTGCGCGAGTTGATGACCCACACCGCGGGTCTGAGCTACGGCTTTGATCAGAACGACCCGCTGGACGCCCTCTACCGCGAGGCCGACGTCTGGCAGGCCGGCTCGCTGGCCGAGATGGCGCGGCGCATCGGCGGGCTGCCGCTCGCCTACCAGCCGGGCTCGAAGTGGCTCTACAGCCTTTCGATGGACATCCAGGGCGCGATCATCGAGCGGCTGAGCGGCCAGTCGCTGCCCGACTTCATGCAGGCGCGGATCTTCAAGCCGCTGGGCATGGTCGACACCGCCTTCCACACGCCGCCGGACAAGGTCGTGCGCCGCGCCACCCTCTACCGCAAGAGCAAGAGCCGTGGCTTGGCGCCGGCCGAGAACCTGCTGTTCGGCGACCGGGAATCACCGCCCGCCCTGGCTTCGGGCGGCGGCGGGCTGGTCTCGACCGCCGCCGACTATGCCCGCTTCGCCCAGATGCTGCTGAACGGCGGCGATTTCGATGGCGTCCGCGTTCTCAGCCCCGAGGCGGTGAGGCTGATGACCGCCAACCACCTGCCGGCCTGGATGCTGGAGGCCGGCTTCGGCGTCGGACAACAGAAGATCCGCCCCGGCTTCGGCTACGGCTTCGACGGGGCGGTGTTCATCGACCCGGACGCGGCCGGCATTCCGGTGGGCGAAGGGACCTATCAGTGGGACGGCGCGGCCGGCACCTGGTTCTGGATCGACCCAAAGAACGACCTACTTTTCGTCGGCATGATCCAGCTCATGTCGGAGACGGGCCCGCCGCTGCAGGCCATGACCCAGAAGCTGATGGCCGAGGCGATCCTGGACTGAGCGGGATGAGGAAAAGTGTGAAGCGGTTTTCCGCCCGCATCCCGCTCCAACTTTTAAATCCTAGGGCGCGAACTTCAGGTCCTCGTCCTCGTCCACCGCTTCCGAGTTCGCGGCCATATCACGCTTGCCGAAGGTGAACCGCTCGACGAAGGCCCAGAGCGCGGCGATCTCGCGCGAGGCGTTGACGTCGTAGCATTCCTCGGCGGATTTTCCGGTCTCCAGCGCCGTCTGGTAGATGGCCCGGGAGCGCAGAAGCGTAGGCACCACCGGCAGGCGCAGCACCTCCAACGCCCGCAGCGCCCGTTTTACCGACGGCGGCTCGACGCCATCGCGCGCGGTGGGGGCCTGGTTGACCACCACCATGGCCGGCTTGCGCAGGCGGCGGATGATATCGACGGTGCGCACCGCGGCGGCGATGTCCATCAGGGTCGGGCGCACCACCAGAAGCGAATAGTCCGCCACCACAATCGCCTGGGCGACGTCCTCGGCAGCGCCGGCGGCGGTGTCGATCACCATGGTGTCCATGCCCGAGCCGACGGCGGCGATCTGGGCGGCGAACAGGCTGGAGCCAATGGCGCCGACGGTGGTCGGGCCCGGGTCGGCGCGGGAACGCAGCACGTCTGAGACCGAGTGCTGCGGATCGGTGTCGGCCACCACCGTCTTCAGGCCGCGCAGATGCGCCGCCAGCGCGATATGCGCCGCCACGGTGGTTTTTCCCGAGCCGCCCTTCAGGGCGATGACCGCAATGGTCCTCATTCTGGCCTTATGTCCCTGACGCCCCGACGCGCCGCCCGACTGTAGCCCTCGGACGCGGCGCGCGCCGCATATTCGCGTCGAGGTCTGAGGCGCAATTTTGTCACGCGCCGCCTGCGTGGCCGCAGCCGAGGCGATCGCCGCGGCCGATCCGGCGGTCAGGGCGGCCTCTCGCCGGTCAAGACGCGCGCCTGGCTGGCCGCGCTCGGCGGGGGTCTCGGCGAGCGGCAAATAGTCGTCGCCCCACCGTGCGGCGGCGGAATGGGCTAGGCGATCCGCCCTAGGTCTCCTAAGCAGCGCCTTGCAAAGAGCCGGGCGATCAGCCGGCCCGTCTTTCTGGGAGATCGAGACCGTGGCTGTATCGCAGGCCGACACGCCCGCGCGCGAAGACGGCGCCAACCACGCCGAGCGTTCGGCCAAGCTGGGTTTCGGCATGCTGGCGGCCTATGGCTCCGGCACGCTGGTGGCGGACACCACCTCCTTCGGCCTGAACACGCTTCTGTTGTTCTACCTGACCATCGTCTGCGGCCTCTCCGGCTCCGCGGCGGGGCTGGCGCTAGGCATCGCCCTGGTGGTCGACGCCTTCGTCGATCCGCTGGTGGGGTCGCTCTCCGACAACAGCCGCTCGCGCCACGGCCGTCGCCACCCGTTCATGATCGCCAGCATCATCCCCATCGTGCTGGCTTTCGCCATGCTGTTCTCGGTCCCCGTGGGCCTGCATGGATTTGGCCTCTTCGCCTACGCCCTCACCGCGCTCCTGGCCGTGCGGATCGGGCTTTCGGCCTTCGGCATTCCTTACATCGCGCTGGGGGCCGAGATTTCCGACGACTATGCCGAGCGCTCGACCATCGTTGCGGGACGGGTGCTGTTCACGGTCATCGCCGGGGTGGTCGCCGCCTTCCTGGCCTATGGCGTCTTCATGCGCGGGGCCGGCGGCCAGACCCACCGCGACGCCTATCCGCCTTTCGCGTGGACCTGCGGCGCCCTGGTCCTTTTCGGCGGGACGCTGTCCAGCTTCGGTACGCTCGGCATGCGCGGGCGGCTGCACGCGGCGCCGCCGCGCCAGGGCGCGGCCCTGGGCCGGCTGGCCGCCGAGGTCGTCGAGGTGTTCAAGAACCCCTCCTTCCGCATCCTCTTCTTCGCCTGCCTGATCCTGTTCATCGCGCTGGGCGCGGCCGGGGCGCTCACCCTGCACGCCAACACCTATTTCTGGCTTTTGACCAATCCGCAGATCCTGGTCATCACCTTGGTCGCTTCGCTCGGCGTCCTTGTCGGCGTCTTCGTGGCCGGATTCATCTCGCGGACGCTGGAAAAGCGCATCGTGGCCCTCCTCGGCATCGGGTTGATCGGCCTGTGCCAACTGCTGCCCGCCTTGCTCAAGGTCGCCGGGCTGATCTCGGCCAGCGGTTATGTCCCCACCCTGCTGATCGCCGCCTTCCTGGGCGGCATAGGGTCCAGCGCCGCCCTGATCGGCTTCCAGTCGATGATGGCCGACGCCGCCGACGAGCATGAGATCCTGTTCGGCGCGCGCCGCGAGGGGCTCTATTTCGCCGGCATCAGTCTTTCGGTGAAGGCGTCCAGCGGCATCGGCGCCCTGATCGCCGGGGTGATCCTGGACCTGATCGGCTTTCCGCACGGTCTGCCGCCGGCGTCGATGGTGCTGCACGCTATCCCGCCCGCCGCCGTGCGCGACCTCGGCCTCTTCTACGGCCCCGGCGCCTCGGTGCTCACCGCCGTCTGCATGCTGACCCTGGCCCGCTACCGCCGCGGTAAGGCCGATCATGAAGAGGTCCGCGACGCCCTGATCGCGCGGCGCGAGACGCACTGAGGCGCCTCGGCGCACCAGAGAACGGTCAAGCCGACCAGCGAAGGGGCCCTAGGACTTCGGGTCCGAATCCGCCCCGGGCGCCGGAAGTGCAGTGACGCCTGGCGGCGCGGCGATCCCCATCTGCGCCTTCAGCTGGTCCAGCTCGGCGTCCACGGCGTGGGCGTCGCGCAGGGCGGCCAGCTCCTTGTCGGAGGCGGTGCGCCGGTCGAGCGGATCGCCGATGACGCCCTGCTGGATCAGTCCATCCATGGCGTCGGCCTTGTCGCGCATGGCCAGCATCTTGTCCTCGGCCCGATGCAGCGCCTCGCCCACCCCGCCCATCTTGTCGCCGACGCCGGTCAGGGACTGGGTGACCTTCACCTGGGCCTGGGCCGCCGCATAGCTGGCCTTCATCGTTTCCTTCTGGGTGCGGAACCGCTCGATGCGGTCCTCCAGCGCCTGTTCGTAGCCGATCAGCTTCTCGACCTGGGGCTGGATGGAGGTCAGGGCGGCCTGCAACGACGCCCGGCCATCGAGGGCGCGCTGGCGATGCACCAGGGCGGCGCGCGCCAGGTCGTCGCGGCTGGCCTGCACCGCCAGCTTGGCGTCGGCCTCGGCTCCGTCGACCTCCTTGTCGGCCGTGGCGATCTGGCGCTCCAGCGACTTCTGCTGGGCGACCACGTCGGCGAGGTGCCGCTTGGTCTCCTGCAGGCCGGTCAGCATCTTCTCATAGGAGAGGTCGAGCGTGTCGTTCGGGTCCTCCAAGCCGTTCAGCAGCTTGTTGGTCTTGGCCTGGAAGAGGTCGGCCACGCGTCCCAGAATGCTCATGGCTTTAGGTTCCTGTGCTCCGCCTCAGCTATTCACCGACAGCACCAGCTGCGGGTCGGGAATGGCCGAGGCGTCCTGTTCGGTCGTGATCGGGGACACAGCCGTCCCCACCGCGAAAAACTCGATGACGTGGGGCTGCCAATTGTGGCTGCCCTCGTGCAGATCGACGCCGACGACGCCTTCGGCGCTCGCATCGATCGCCTCCTGCTGCATGCGTTCCATGGCGATTTCCCGCGCATCATACAGCGCCTGGGAGAAGTTCGTCAGCTCCACGTTCTGTCCGACCGTCCCCATGGTCTTCAACATGCCGCGGTGGGCGACGTGATAGACGCAGGAGCCCATCACCATCTCCAGCGGCCGGTAGCCCGCGTGCAGCAGGGTCCAGAAGTCCTGGCCGGACAGGTCCGACGTAAAGGGCTGGCCGTTCGGGCCCTTGAAGGTGGTGTGTCCCTTGGCGTGGACGACGCCGGTGCCGATGGCGATGAATTCCAGGACGTGCTCGTCCCATTCCAGCCGCTTGACCGTCAGGCGCACGCCGACGACGCCGTCGGCGCCCATGTCGGCGGCCTCCTCGCGCATCCGCGACATCGCCAGTTCGCGCGCCTGGTACATGGCCTGCGACAGCACATCCATCTCCTGGTTCTTGTTCCAGCTGCCGTACTGGATGCCCAGGTGATAGATGCACGAGCCGACGCAGAGGCCGACCGGCTCGAAACCGGCCTTGCGGACCAACAGGAATTCGTTGACCGAGAAGTCCGAGGTGAACACCCCGCCGGCGTGACCTTCGCGGCGCAGGCCCTTCAGGCGCTCCAGCGCGTGCGGCGGTATGTCGTTGGCGTTGGACATCAGATCGCGCTTTCTCTTTCGTTGTTGCGGTAGGCGTTGTTTGGTTTCGATCGGCCGCCGCTCAGCGGGGACAGCTCGTCGCGCATGTCCACGACCGTGGTGATGCCGTGCGGGACCCCGTCGCCGGGGCGGGTCTCGACCACGGTCCCGATCACGATGTGACGGCCGAGATAGCGGTCGGGCGCCTTGTCCACCTCCTGCTTGATGATCTGGCCGAACTGGGTGTGGGCCAGAACGCCGGTCCCCTGCCTGGCCGCGTCGCGCCGGAGGTCCGCGTGCGCATCGCGACGGATCGACTCCCAGAACCCGCCGAGCGTGCCCAGGGGCTGGTTGTTCATCATCCAGGACCCGCCCATGGTCTTGGTCGGGTCGTAGAGCCACTCGTAGCGCGCGCCGACGGCCAGCCCCACCGGGACGATGCCCATCTCGAGCAGCCGGACGAATTCGAGCGCCGGAACCGTGGCGATCACCGGATGCGGACTGGGCGGCAGGCCGAGCATACGAACCGCCGTGCCGATCAGGGTGAAGTCCATGCTGGCGCCGAAGCCGCCGGCGGCGGTGCGCATCTTCACATCGACGACCGCGTTGGCGCCGCAGGCCGCGGCCTCGGCGCGGATGCGGTCGAGCGCGGCGGCCCAACCCGCGGCGTGGCCCTCGGTCCAGCTGCGGCCATACTGGTACCAGCAGGTGCCTGTCACCGTCGCCAGCGGGCGCAGTCCGTGGGTGCGGGCCAGCAGCAGCTCCGCCGGCGTCATGGTCGATATCCAGGGCGTCTTGCCTTCGGCGGCGTCGCTCAGCCGCGCCTTGACGAAGTCGGGCAGGCCCCCGGCCGTCAGCGCGCGCTCCCAGGCTGTCATCCGGGCCTCGGACGCGGCTCGCGCGGCCGCGCTGGCGGCGGGGTCCGCGCCCGGTTGCGCCGAGCCGCCGAGAAGACGGGATAGCCAGCTCATGCCTTGGGGCTCCGGCCTGTCCGGTTAAAGGAAATCGTGCAGCACATCGCTGGCCGAGACCGACTGGCCGGCGAGCGTCTGCACCTCGGCGCGAACCTCGCCCAGCCAGTCCGGCACGGTCAGTGTCGCCGAGCTGATGACAACGCCGCGGACCAGCTTGGAACGGACCGTGGCGATGCGGCCCTTGTCATTGGTGAGTTGATAGACCGCCTTGTCGCCCTGGATCGTGACCTTGGCGACGTGGCTGGTCTTCGAGAGCAATCCGTCGCGCTTGCGCTCGACCGAGACGCGGCCCGGCAGCGCGCCTTCCATGCGGACGGCGAAGGCTTCGACAAAAGCCTGCAGATCACCCTGAGATCGACGCAGCCAGGCGGCGTTGAGATCGAACTCGTCCGGCCCGTCAGCCATCGACGCGCCATGATGCGACGTGCCGATATCCAGAGCCAAGGCTGCGCAGATCCAGATACGCGACCGTCGTCATGTCCGCCATGAACTCAATGCCTACAGCCCAGGATAGTGAGGCATCCCGGGCCGGCCGGCAAGCACCGCGCCGCCGACGCCGTCGCGGATTGACCCGCATGGAGGTGCTCGGCTCAATGGACGCCCGACCGTCGCGCTGAGACCACGCCATGACCGACCTGCCTGCCTGGCTTGAGCCGGCGCTCGCCTATATCCCGCAATGGCTGGGCTACCAGATGCGCGCCACCGAACAGCCGGGGTGCGTGCTGGCGATTGGCTACAGCGGCGAGCTGGTGCTGGAGGCCGCCTTCGGCCATGCCGACCGGGCCGCCGGCGAGGCGATGACCCCGCGCCACCGGTTCCGCGTCGCCTCGCATTCGAAGTCCTTCACCGCCGCGGCCATGCTGAAGCTGCGCGAACAGGGACGGGTCAAGCTGGACGATGCGGTTGGCCAGTACGTGACGGGCCTGCACCCCGACATCGCCGCCGCCACGATCAGCCAGCTTCTGTCCCACACCGCCGGCATCGTCCGCGATGGGCCGGACAGCGCCTATTGGGTCGACCGGGGACCCTTCCTCGACGAGGCGGCGCTGCGCGGCGAACTGGCTGCCGCCCCGACCATCGAGGCCAATACCCGGCTGAAATACTCCAACCACGGCTTCGGCCTTGCCGGGCTGGTGATCGAGGCCATCACTGGCGAGCCCTATGGGATCTGGGTCAAGCGCGAGGTCGTCGACGCCGCCGGTCTCACCGAGACCACACCGGACGTTCCGCTGCCGGCCGGCGCCAGGCTGGCGCGCGGCCATGGCGGCAAGACGCTGCTCGGCCGCCGGCTGGTCTTTCCGGGCGACCCGTCGACCCATGCCCTGGCCGCGGCGACCGGCTTCGTCAGCACCGCCGCCGATCTAACGCGCTTCTTCGGCCAGCTGGCGCCGGGCGCCGACCCCTCCATTCTCTCGGTCGCCAGCCGGCGCGAGATGAGCCGGCCGCAATGGAAGGACGCCTGGTCGCCGCTGGCGCAGAGCTATGGCCTTGGAACCATCAGCGGCAGCCTGGCCGGCTGGGAAACCTTCGGCCACAGCGGCGGTTTCCAGGGCTATGTCACCCGCACGGCGGTGGTTCCCACCGAGGGCCTGACCGTCTCCTGCCTGACCAATGCGGTGGACGGCCTGTCCTACGCCTGGCTGGAGGGCATGCTGGCCATCCTCAAGCGCTTCCGCGAGGACGGCCCGCCGAACCCGGACCTGGCCGACTGGACCGGCCGCTGGTGGAGCGTCTGGGGCGCCACCGACCTGGTCCCGATCGGCGACAAGGTGCTGCTGGCCGCGCCGGGCCTGGCCAATCCGGTCCTGAAAGCTGGCGAAGTCACCGTAGCCGGCCCTGACCAGGGCTGGGTCAGCCAGGCCAGCGCCTTCGCCAACCACGGCGAGCCGGCCAGCCTGGTGCGCGGCGCGGACGGGGCGGTGGTCGAGGTGCGGATCGGCGGCGGCCGCTCAATCACCGAGGCGGCGCTGGCCGCGGAGCTGGTCGAGCGCTACGAGCGCTAAGCATCGGTGGGTCCTTCATTGTGGCCGTCAGGCCAGCAAGGAAGATTCGAGCCACGAAAAACACGAAAAGCACGAACGTGGGGCGACATCGCCACCAGGCGACGTTGTCCTGTCATGGCTCGGCTTCGTCGCGTCCGGTTCGTGTTTTTCATGGTTCCCTTACTGCGCCGGGTGCAGCACCTCTTCGGCCTCGGCGGCGAGTTGCTCCAGGGTCTCGCGGTGGCTGGCGCGGGTGATCTTGTAGCCGGTGAGCAGCAGCAGACCCGCGCCATAGAGCACGATGATGGTCGGGCAATAGACCAGGGCGAGGTTGCGGACCACCTCCGGCGGCACGCTGGTCGGGGTGGCGCCAGGATTGAGGCGGATCAGCTCGACAATGGTCGCCGCCGCCAGGATGCCGAAGCCCGAGACGGCCTTGCCGACGAAGGCCGAGGCGGCGAAGAAGAGGCCCTCCGACCGGCGGCCGGTCTTCAGCTCCGAGGCCTCGACCACGTCGGCGATCATCGACGAGAGCATGGTCGATGAGACGATGCCGAACGCGGTGCCGATGATCGAGGTGCAGAAGATGATTGCGATCAGGGCCGTCGAGCCGTTGGGCGGCATCAGGCCCGCCAGCCGCAGCAGGAGCGGCGTGATGCCCACGGCCACCGCGGCGACCATCAGCACCATGGCCGTGGCGCGCTTGCCGAAGCGGCGCGACAGCATCGGCGCGGCGGGCAGGGCGATGATAGCCGACAGGAACACGCCGGCGGTGAAGAGGGATATCTGCCGGGCCGAGAAGCCCCAGAAGAAGGTGTTGAAATAGTTGTTCAGCGAGGCGCCCAGCCCCGCGGCCATGGCCGTGGCGATGCCCGAGAGCAAAAGGAACAGGAAGGAGCGGTTGGAAAGCGTCTCGGCCATCTCCCTGGCGGTCTGGCTGAGGGTGAGGTGACGGCGCTTCGGCGGCGGCATCAGGGTCGGGATATACCGATGCGTCCCGGCCGCCGAGATCAGGATAGCCACAAACATCACCGCCGCGCCGACCTCGCCATAGTGGGCGTAGCCGACCGGATTGAGCTGGCCGACCTTGTGGGTGGCGTCGGGGCGGAACAGGAAGAAGAAGGCGATGAAGTTCAGCGCCAGGCCGCCGACCCAGCCAAAGAAGTAACGATAGCTGAGCAGCACCGAGCGCTCGTCGTAGCCGGCGCTGAACTCGGCGGCCAGGGCCGAACTCGGCACCTCGTAGAAGGAGATGAAGGTGCGGATCACGATTGACGTCACGATCAGATAATAGAACAGCGCCTGCTGTCCCCAGTGCGGCGGGCTCCACAGCGCCACATAGGACAGCGCCACCGGCAGGGCCGCGGCGTACATGAACGGGTGTCGCCGGCCCCAGGGGCTGCGCAGGTTGTCCGAAAGCTGGCCGATCAGGGGATCGATGCAGGCGTCCCAGACCAGGGCGATCATCAAAGCCAGGCCGACCAGCGTCCCCGGCAGGCCGACCACCTGGTTGTAGAAGATCAGGAGAAGGTAGCTGAAGCCGTTGTCCTTGACCCCGAAGGCCACCGAGCCGAAGCCGTAGAACAGCTTGGTCGCCAGACTGAGCTTGCGGTCGGCGGGGGCGATGCGGGGCGGGCTTGTGGTTTCCGACGTCAAGCTTTTCCTCCCCGAGGGCGTCTCGCGGCATTTGAGGGCTTGGCGCGGAGTTCAGCCCGACCGGGCGCATCAGGTCCAGACAAATCGCGCTGGCCGCCGGCTCAGTCGTCCAGGGCCAGCAGCGCGAAACTGGCCAGCCAGTGTTCGCCCATATAGTCGGCCGCCAGATGCGGCATGGCGGCGGCCAGATGGCGTTCGACGGCGTCCTCGATCAGCGGTCGCGCATTGGCGGGCGCTGCCGGGGCCAGGTGGCGCCAGCACCAGGCGCGGCTGAGATTGAGCCCATCCAGATGGGCGATCTGGCCGTCGGCGCGGTCGCTGACGCTGGCCGGGCGGAACAGGGTCGCCGGCTCGCCTTGGGCCAGATCAGGCAGGAAGGCGGCGAACCAGCGGGCGAAGTCGTCGGGCGCCAGCGTCAGGCGCATGCAGTCCGCCTCGACCAGGGTCGGCGACAAAAAGTCGGCGCCGCTGGGCTCCCAGGCGGGACAGGCGGCGTCGGCGGCGAACCAGCGCCTCGCCGTTTCCTTCAGCACCGTCGCGAAGCCGGGATTGCCTGCGCGGGGCGCATAGCTGTGCGCCAGGATCAACGCGAAGGCCGAACTGCCGTGCATGCCGGTGCGCACCGGATAGGTCGCCTTGGGCAGCCAGATCAGGAACCGCGCCTCGAACGCCCGCGCCAGCGGCCGTAAGGCCGCCGCCCAGCGCCGGCCGTCGTCGCTGTCATGGCTCTCCAGTTCGGCCTGCAGCATCAAAAGCCAGGCCCAGCCGTAGGGACGCTCGAAGCCGCCGGCGCCCGGCCGGTCCAGATAGGCCCGCTCGGCGGCGGCCTTGGGCTCAGTGAACGCATCGTCGAGCCAGGCGCGGATGGCGTGCGCCGCCTCGATCCCCGGAAAACGCCGGAGAATCCGCGCCAGCAGCCAATGGCTGTGCACGGACGAATGCCAGTCGAAGCTGCCGTAGAAGATCGGATGCATGGCGCGCGGCGACTGCAGATCCGCCGGACCGGCCAGCACCTGATCCAGCTTGTTGGGATATTCGCGCCCGACATGGCCGAGCGCGATCCTGGCGAATCTGTCGGCAAGCTCCGGCGTCATGCTGTGCATAGGCGCATCTCGATCCGTCGGTGTTGCGCGAGGTCACTTCACGACGCCCGCCGGCCAAGTGTTATATCGGAACGGATTGATCAGGGTCATGGGGTCGAACATGCGTCGCATAATCTTTGCCGCTGTTGTCGCTGCGTTTCTTTGCGGTCCGGCAAGCGCCTGGGCCCAGGCGCGCGACACCGGCCCCGACGCCAGCATGGCGGCGCAGCGCGAGGCCGGCTCGCGGGCCGACCATCCGCTCGGCCTCAGTCCCGACGAGCCCGGGCGCGACAAGGCCGCGGAGGGCGGTGGCGGTCATTCGGACAGCGATTGCGACGCCAAGGGCGGCGGCAGCTCGGACGGTGACGACGCGGCCAAGGCCAAGGGCGACCCGCGCGCCGACAAGGCCCGCTGCCGCAAGCTGACCGACGCCGACATCGCCACGGCCCCGATCGGCGAGGTCCGCCGCGTCACCCATCACACCGCGACCATTGGCGGGCGGCCGGTGCCCTACACGGCCACGGCCGGGACGCTGACCATTCGCGACGACGAGGGCAAGCCGACCGCCTCGATGTTCTATGTCGCCTACACCACCGGCGACCCGCACCGGCCGGTGACCTTCCTCTATAACGGCGGGCCGGGCTCCTCGACGCTCTGGCTGCACATGGGCTCGCTTGGCCCGGTCAGGGTGCGCACCGACAGCCCCCTGCCCACCCACAACGCCCCCTATGACATCGCCAACAACGACGACAGCCTGCTCGACAAGTCGGACCTGGTCTTCCTGGACGCCATCGGCGCCGGCTATTCGCGGCCGCTCGGCGACACCAAGCTGAAGGCCTTCTGGGGCACCGACCCGGACATCGACGCCTTCGCCCGCGGCATCGAGCGCTACCTGACCGCCAACGGCCGCTGGAACGCGCCGAAGTTCATCTTCGGCGAAAGCTACGGCACCACCCGCTCGGCCGGCCTGTCCTATCGCCTGCAGCAGGACGGGGTGCAGCTGAACGGGGTGATCCTGCTCTCCTCCATCCTCAACTATGGCCGCCGCCAGCCGGGCTTCGACCAGGAGATGATCAACTACCTGCCCAGCTACGCCGCCGCGGCCGCCTATCACCACCGGCTGGCGACCGAGCCGGCCGACATCCCCGCCTTCCTGAAGGAGGTGCGCGACTGGGCGCGCGGGCCCTACGCCATGGCGCTGGCGAAAGGGCAGGACCTGAGCGACCAGGAGCGGCGCGACATCGCCCTGAAGCTGGCCGGCTATATCGGCCTTTCGCCCGACTACATCCTGGCCAGCGACCTGCGCATCGCGCCCGGCCGCTTCCGCAAGGAGCTGCTGCGCGACCAGCGGCTGACGCTCGGCCGCTACGATGACCGTTTCACCGGCTCCGACGTCGACGCCGCCGGCGAGTCGCCCGAGTTCGATCCCTCCGACACCGGCATCACCGGCGCCTTCGTCGCCGCCTTCCACGAGTACCTGGCCCGCGACCTGGACTATCAGACCGACCTCTCCTATCGGCCGACCTATTATTCCGCCGGTGTCACCTGGGATTTCAGCCACAAGGGGGCCGGCCTCGGCGGCTATGGCGGACTGGACGACAACCAGGCCGACGTGGCGCTCGACCTTTCCGAGGCCATGCGCGAGAACCCGCACCTTTTGCTCTATTCGCTGAACGGCATCTACGACCTGGCGACGCCCTTCTTCGGCACCGAATACGACCTCGGCCACATGCAGCTGGACCCGGCGCTGCGCGGCAATGTGCGGTTCAGCTACTATCCGTCCGGACACATGGTCTATCTGAACCCCGAGGCGCTGAAATCGATGAAAGCCGACCTGGCGCGTTTCTACGACGAGGCCGCGCCGCGTTAGCCGCCGCATGACGGCCGATCAGAACCTGCTAGCGGCCAATGCGGTCCTGGCCGTGCATCTGGTGGTGATCAACTTCAACCTGTTCGGCCTCTTCGCCATCCCGCTCGGCGGCTGGCTGGGCTGGCGGTTCGTGCGCGTGGCCTGGTGGCGCTGGCTGCACCTGGTCTCGATGGCGGTGGTGGCCGTGCAGGCGGTGGCCGGGCGGGCCTGCTTCCTGACCATCCTGCAGGACAAGCTGGCCGGGGCCGGACCGGGACAGCCGCCGCTGATCGTGCGGGTGGTGGACCGGCTGGTCTATTGGCCCGTGCCCCTATGGGTCTTCGCCGTCATCTACGCGGCCTTGCTGGCCTATGTCGTCGCCCTCTTCTGGCTGGTGCCGGTGAAGTCGGGAAGGGCGTAACCCCCAACAAAACCCCGTCATCACCCGGCTTGTCCCGGTGACCCCGGACGAGCGAGACGAAAAAAGCTTAGGCGCTGCGCCTAAGCCGCCAGCTGCGGATTTCGAAAGGACGGATCTGGGTCGCGGGAGCATCGATCGCGTCTTCGAGCAGGTTGACCTCGCCGGCGACGGTCCAGCCCTTCGGCGGATCGATGGCGATGGGGCCGCGGCCGCCGGCGGATTCGTAGACGCGCAGGATCAGGCCGTCGCCGTCCTCGGCGGGCTTCAGCGCCCCCAGGGCGAGCTTGTCCCCGTTCACCTTCAGGAACCGGTGCTCGGCGTCGCGGGCGCGGATGGGGGCGTGGAACAGGGGCCGGTTCAGATCCTCCGCCTCGGCCAACACGCCCCCAGCGATCCAGTCGCCGCCGTGGGGTAGCAGCGAATAGGTCAGGGACTGGGCGCCCTCGTCGGCCAGCCGGTCGGGCAGGATGGGCGACTTCAGCAGGCTCAGGCCCAGCTCATTGCCGCGCGCATGACAGCCATAGCGGCCATCATTGAGCAGGGCCGCGCCGTAGCCGGACTCGGAGAGGTCGACGAAACGATGCGCCGCCACCTCGAACTTGGCCGCGTCCCAACTGGTGTTCGAATGGGTCGGCCGATGATGGACGCCGAAGGCGCATTCGAAGGT
>FTAQ01000062.1_pt1 | contig 43016 bp, 43 predicted proteins | sample 1639131 | NCBI WGS metagenome assembly FTAQ01 (sample SAMEA3914812, study PRJEB12502) | metagenome | biome: forest; material: soil | place: Canada | collected 2011-07-07 | depth 0.1 m | reverse complement strand
GCCGCTTCCAGCAGCGCCGGCCCGGCGCAGACCAGGCTCTCCTTGTTGGCCAGGCCCACCACCGCGCCCGTGCGCACCGCCGCCAGCGTCGGGGCCAGGCCCGCCGAGCCCATGATCGAACTCATCACCCAGTCGGCGCCCATGCCGGCCGCCGCGATCACCGCCGCCTGGCCGGCGGCGCACTCAACGCCGCTGCCGCTCAGCCGCTCACGCAGTTCACCGAGCAGGCTCTCATCGGCGATCACCGCAACCTTCGGCTTCCAGCGCAGCGCCTGTTCGGCCAGGAGGGCGACATTGCCCCCCGCCGTCAGCGCCAAAACCTCAGCCTCCGCCGAGCCGTGCTCCATCGCCCGCGCCACCAGGTCCAGCGTCGAGGTCCCGACAGACCCCGTCGAGCCCAGAACCGTGATCGTCTTGGATTTGCTCAATGCACCCACCCCGCCTGATGGATAAACCGCGCCCCGGCTATGGCCATGACCGCGACCATCAGGCCGTCGACCCTATCGAGCAGTCCGCCGTGGCCGGGGATCAGGTCGCCGGAATCCTTCACCCCGAACCGCCGCTTCAGGATCGATTCCAAAAGATCGCCGGCCATGGTGGCGAGGCCGCCGGCCAGGCCGATCACGGCCGCGGCCAGGAGGCTGAGCTTGGCGGTCGAGAGTTCAGCTGTCAGCATCGCCGCTCCCATCGCCCCCAAAAGACCGCCGAAGAATCCGGCCCAGGTCTTGTTCGGCGAGTATCGAGGCCAAAGTTTAGGCCCTTTCAGGGCATTACCGATCAAAAATGCAAAGATGTCCGCCGACCAGACGACGGCGAACAGCAGAATCGTCCAGCTGATCGGGTTTGGCTGGGCCCTGATCCAGCTCAGCGCCAGGCAGGGTGCGGCGATATAGACCACCCCGAAAGCGCCGTCGCCGGGCCTGGAGCCCAGGCTGCGGGCCACCAGGGCGACCGCCAGAGCGCCCGGAGCGATCAGGATCCAGGCCAGCGGGAAATGGTTCAGATGCGCGCAGAACAGCGTCGTAAGCACCGCGATGGTCACCGCGATCGCCATTCGATTGGAGGCGCCCGGCGCCGACATGGCGGCCCACTCGATCGACAGGAGCGCCACCGCGACGGCGATCATGACGAAGAAGATCTGATCGATGAAGACCGCGATCAGGACAGCGGCGATCAGCACAACGGCCGAGAGCACCCGCTGTCCAAGGTTCTTCCAGTCGAAGCGCCTAGCCGACGGCGAGGACGTCATCAACGCCAGCCCCGCCATAGCGCCGGTCGCGCTTGCGGAACGTCTCAACGGCTTCGGCCAGGTGCTGCGGGCCGTAGTCGGGCCAGAGCACGTCCTGAAAGATCAGCTCGGCATAGGCCGCCTCCCAGAGCAGGAAGTTGGACAGCCGCTGCTCGCCGCTGGTGCGGATGATCAGGTCGGGCGCGGGCGCCTCGGCCGTCGACAGCGCCGCCTCGAACGCGGCCTCGTCGATGGCGGAGGCGTCCATGTGGCCGTCGCGAACGGCCTCGGCCAGCTTGCGCGCCGCGTCGGCGATATCGACCCGCCCGCCATAGTTGAAGGCCACCTGCAGCAGGAAGCGGTCATTGTGCGCGGTCCTGGCCTCGGCGCGTTCGATGATCGCCTTGATGTCGGGACTGAGACCCGAGCGGCGGCCAACCACCCGCACCCGCACGCCTTCGCGCTCGAGCCGGGCGAGGTCGGTCTCGAAATAGAGCTTCAGGAGGCCCATGAGCTCGGAGACCTCGTGGGCGGGACGGCGCCAGTTCTCGGTCGAAAAGCCGAACACGGTCAGCCGGTCGATGCCGAGCGAGGGCGCCGCTTCTATCGTTCGTTTCAGGGCGGTGACCCCGGAGCGATGGCCAAGGGTGCGCGGCAGGCCCCGCGCCTTAGCCCAGCGGCCGTTGCCGTCCATGATAATGGCGACGTGCAGGGACGAAAAGTCGTCCGCGGCGGCGGCTTGGGCGCTGGATCGTGATAGCGGCCTCAAGCCGGACCTCGACGACATGGAAAACCCCTAAAGATTCGCACCCCCGCGACGTTCGTTCCCATCAAACCTGCATGATCTCATGCTCTTTGGTTTTCAAGGCTTCGTCGACGCGCTTGACGGCCTCGTCGGTCAGCTTCTGCACCTCGTCGCCCATCCGCTTCAGTTCGTCCTGGTTGATGGCGCCATCCTTTTCCGCCTTTTTCAGGTCGTCATTGGCCTCGCGGCGCACATTACGCACGGCGATGCGCTGTTGTTCCGCGTAGCGGCTGGCCAGTTTGGCGAGGTCGCGGCGACGCTCCTCGGTCAGCGGCGGGATCGGCACGCGCAGGTTCTGGCCCTCGACAACGGGATTGAGGCCAAGGCCGGCGTTGCGAATGGCTTTTTCCACCGAGACGACCAGCCCCTTGTCCCAGACGCTGACCGTAATGGAGCGCGGATCGGGCACACTGATGCTGCCGACCTGGGCGAGCGGCGAGGTGGCGCCATAGGCCTCGACCATCACCTGGTCGAGAAGGCCCGCATTGGCCCGGCCGGTGCGCAAGCTGACGAATTCCTCCTTCAGCGCGGAGACGGCCTTGTCCATGCGGTCGCGGTAACGGGAAAGGACGGGCTTTTCGGCGTCGGCCATGAGTTTTTCGTATCCCTATAGACTGTCTGGACCAATGACCGTGTGCACGCCGGCGCCGGTCAAAACGTTCAGGAAGGCGCCGCGCTTGCGGATCGAGAAGACCACGATGGGGATGGCGTTGTCGCGCATCAGGCTGATCGACGAGGCGTCCATGACCCGTAGGTCGCGGGCCAGCACATCGAGATAGCTCAGCCGGTCGTAGCGCACGGCGTCCGGGTGGAGCTTGGGGTCGGCGGAATAGACCCCGTCGACGCTGGTGCCCTTGAAGAGGGCCTCGCAGCCCATCTCGGCGGCGCGCAGGGCCGCCCCTGTGTCGGTGGTGAAGAAGGGCGCGCCAAGGCCGGCGGCGAAGATCACCACCCTGCCCTTCTCAAGGTGGCGCAGGGCCCGGCGGCGAATATAGGGCTCGCAGACCGCGTCCATGGGGATGGCCGACTGGACGCGGGTGTCGACCCCGATCTTCTCGAGCGCGCTCTGCAGCGCCAGCGCGTTCATGATCGTGGCCAGCATGCCCATATAGTCGGCGCTGGCCCTCTCCATGCCCTTTCCGGCCATGGAGAGGCCGCGAAAGATATTGCCGCCGCCGATGACCAGGCAGACCTGGACCCCCATGGCGGCGACCTCGGCGATGTCGGAGGCCACGGCGTCCAGGGTGTTCAGGTCGATCCCGAAGGCCTGTTCGCCCATCAGGACCTCGCCCGAGACCTTCAGGAGAACGCGGTGATAAAGCGGGCGCGCGGCGGTTCCCGGCTCAACCGGTTGTGGCGACAAGGACGTCATGGCGGCTGACCTAGCGCGAAACGAGTCGAAACGCACCATAGCGCCAGGATCGTATCCACGTCGAATTTGCGCGCCCGAAAACTGGCCCGTTTCCTGCGGCCGAACGATCGATCGGTCCAGATTGGAACGCCGCCATGTCCGCCACCCGTTCGACATTCCCCGCACCCGCCTATCCGGCCGAAATCGCGCCGCTGATCCCGCTGCGCTTCATCGCCCTGGCCTGGGTGGTTCTGAACCAGTTCCGTTTCCACCTGGACCTGCACGCCGGCGACCGAAGCGGTCTCGTGTTCAAGGGCTATCTCGGCGCTGCGCTGTTCTTCGTCATGGCCGGCTTCCTGGCCGCGCACGCCTGGGCGACCGAGACCGAACAGGGCCGGTTCCGCTATGGTCCCTTCCTCTGGACCCGGCTGATCCGCGTCTATCCCCTGCATCTGGCCATGATCGCGCTGATGGCCGTCTTGATGCTCGCCGGTCGAGCGACCGGCGCGGCGCTGCCGGCCGGGGTGTTCGACTGGCGCGGGCTTGTCGCCAACCTCGCCCTGGTCCAGGCCTGGGGGACGGTGCCGACGGTGAGCTGGAACTTCCCGTCCTGGCTGATCTCGGCCGAATGGTTCGCCTATATCGCCCTGCCGGCCACCACCTGGATCGCGTTGAAACGGCTGAACCCGATCGTGACCATCGTCGGCGCCATCGTCCTTTTCAGCGTGGCTTTCGTGGCCGCGGACTCCAAGCACATCCTTTTCACCGACATGACTGCCCAGATCGGCGCGCTGCAGACCGTGCCGGCCTTCCTGTTCGGCGCGGGGCTCTACGGGCTCGGCCGCCGCTGGAGTCTGCCGCGTAACTGGAGCGGCTTCATCGCCGGCGCGGCCGGAGCCTGGATCGTCGCGGCGGCGCTGATGCGGCTGAGCGACCTCTTCATCTGGCCGGCCTTCGGGGTAGTGGTTTTCGGTCTGGCCGAGACCGCCAAGACGCCAAAGCCCGCCCTGGCCTGGGCGCCCCTGCCCTATCTCGGCCAGATCGCCTATTCGATCTACCTGGTCTATCTGCCGGTCGACATCATCTATTTCCACGCCGTCGAGCGGCTGATCGGCGTCCCAACCGGCGCGCTGGCCTGGGCGGTGTGGGCCGGCGTCTTCCCGGTCATCCTGGCCGCCGGCATCGCCGCCCACCACCTGATCGCCAGGCCCGCCGCCGCGTGGCTCGCCGCGCGCGCGCCATTTGGGACAGGCGTCGATCGCACCGATCCCCTCGCCGTCCGGCTAGCCGCCGTGACCCGGCGACCAGGCGCCTAGGTCGTGATCAGGTTGCGCAGCTCCGGCGGCACGGCCTCGTAGGCCAGGGGCGGCGTCAGTCGCAGGCGCTCGCGGGCGGCGTCCAGCGGCTCGGATAGCAGTTTCTCGAAATCCTCTCCGGGCAGCCACGCCGCGTGTGCGGCGCGCCGACGCGCCTCGTTGATCGCCTTGCGCGCCTGGGCCTTGGCCGGCCCGTGGGCGCGGACATAGCCGCCATAGGCCATCACCGCGCGGCCGAGGTCGTGGGTCTCCTGATACGAGAAGGCCAAGAGGCAGGTCTCACCGAGCGCGTCGCGGCCATAGCCGGTCAGCACATGCAGAATGTCGTGGATGTCGCGGAAGCGCCGGAAGAACCAGACATAGGGATGCTCCTGGTCCAACTCGGCCGGCGGAATGCCCTTGTGGCTTTCGTCGATCAGTCCCTGGACCGAGATGTTTTCGGTCTGCAGGAAGGCCAGATAGGCCTCGCCGACACTGCCCGGCGGAAAAGCCGAGCGAAAGGCCTCGTCCATCAGCCGCTCGGCCAGCTCCACCCGCTCATAGGCGATCCGCCCGCCATCCGGCGTTTCCAGAAGCCGCACATAGTCGACCTCGTAGGCGGCGCCGTTCAGTGCGTGCATGATCGCATAGACCTGGGCGGTGTCCTCCTTGTCGGCGATCAGCTTGCGGATGGCCGACAAGGCGCTTTTCCAGTCGCGGCCGCGCCGGTGCGAATGACGGACAAGCCGCCTTATGGCGGGCGACAGATCGGTCATGTCGCGGAACCCCCGTTCCCCCGAGAACTAGATGATCGTCAGATTACGCAACTCCCGCGGCACCGCCTCGTAGGCCAGCGGCGGCGTCAGGCCGAGCCGGCGGCGCGCGTCCTCAAGTGGCTCGAACAACAGTTTTTCGTAGTCCTCGCCCGGCAGCCAGGCGGCGCGTTTGCCCCGGCGCCGCGCCTCCAGAATGGCCTTGCGCGCCTTGCCCGCCGCCGGTCCGTGCGCGCGCAGAAAGCCGCCGCCGGCGATCAGGGCCCAGCCAAGCCCGTGGGTCTCCTGAAACGAAAAGGCCACCAGGCACATCTCGCCGAGCGCGTCGCGGCCATAGCCGGTCAGCACATGCCAGACGTCGTGCAGGTCGCGCACGCGGCGGAAGAACCAGGCATAGGGGTGGAAGCGGTCCAGTTCGTCCGGCGGGATGCCCTTGTGGCTCTCGTCGATCATGCCGGCGGCGGAAAGGTGCTCGGTCTCCAGGAAATTGACGTAAGCCGCGCCGACGGTGCCCGCCGGAAATGAGGCCCGCCAGGCCTCGTCCATCAGCTTTTCCGAAAGCTCCAGCCGCTGATAAGCGATCCGGCCGCCATCCGGCGTGGCCAGCATGCGGACATAGTCGACCTTGCAGGCGTCGCCATCCAGGGCGTGCATGATGGCGAAGACCTGGGAGGTGTCCTCCTTGTCGGCCATCAGGCGCTGGAAGGCGCGGACGGCGCGGCCCCAGTCACGGGTGCGGTGGCGACGGTGTTCGACGGTACGCGTACTGGCCGGCGCGAGTGCGGTCATGTCGCAGACCCTTGTTCGGTCCGCCAAGGTTAACCCCTCTTACCGAGAGTTCAAGGCATCCACTCTCTCTATGCGCGTGACGATAGGTCCAACGCATTTCTCTACCGCAATACTTGTACGGTTTTGCAAAACGCGGCCAGGTGTGGGTTAATCGCGCGGAAGCCATACGAACGGATCTCCGGATGAGCGATATTCGGCTGGCCATGGTCAACGGCACGGGACCACCCGGGCCGGCCTATGACGACATCATGAAAACCTCGTTCTGCTACCAGGTCGGTCAAACGCTGGGCACGAAGAGCTTTTACCTGCGCGGACCCAAGCTGCTCGGCCACGAGGTCAAGGACGAGGCGAGCGCTGTCTACCGCTGGCTGAAGTCGGCCTATGAGCAGGACGACTCCTTACGCCTGATGCTGGCCGGCTACAGCCGCGGCGGCTCGGCGGCGATCATGGCCAGTGAGATGCTGGAAAAGGACGGCATACCGGTCGACTCGCTGTTCCTGTTCGACGCTGTCGCGCGGCACAATTTCCGCGGCGGCTCGGTCATCCCGGCCAATGTGGGCTTCAGCCGCCATGCCCGCCGCTGCCTTTCGGCTGAGTTCGTCGAAAAGTACGAGGGCCATATCGGCCTGATCGGCGGCTTCAAGAACCCGATCCGGCCGCTGTTCGGCAATGTCGGCCTGACCTGGCGCGGCGACGGCGATCACGCGCCGGCCGAGGCCTTCTTCGGCTCGCACGGCGCGATCGGCGGCGTCGGCTGGCGCATGGTGGCCGAGGACGGCGATTGCGAACGGGCCGTGGCCGGCTGGATGAGCGAACAGTTCAAGAGCCGCGGCGTCGAGGTGACGCTGGAGGCTTTCGCGCCCCGCGCCGAGGCGGTGTTCACGCACCCGTCGCACCTGGAGAAGTGGCTGACCCACAACATCTACCAGTTCGTCCTGGAGCACGACGAACCCCACCTGGCCCACGCCGCCAAGGGATCGGAGAAGGTGGAGTGAGGCGGCCGGTCGACGCGCCGCCAATGTCCAGCCGAAATTGACATGTGCATCACATGTTTCTATGCTCAGAGCATGGGAATAATGGTTCAAATCCGCAACGTCCCCGAGGCGTTGCATCGCCAGCTCAAATCCCGCGCAGCCTTGGCCGGCATGTCACTGTCTGACTATCTCCTGAGCGAGATTCGTCAGGTGGCCGAGCGACCGACGGTCGATGAGCTGCGAGCGCGCCTGCGCAGCCGTGCGGAAGCGGTCCTTTCCGTGTCGCCGGCTGATGCGGTTCGCGCCGAGCGCGATCGCACGTGATCGTCGTCGATGCGTCGGCGCTGCTCGAAGTCCTTCTCGGCGCGTCGGCGGCCAAACCGATGCAAGATCGTCTGTTCGCACCTGGCCAAACGCTCCACGCGCCGCATCTGATCGACGTGGAAGTGGCGCAAGTCATCCGGCGCTACGCCGCGAACGGCGAAATCGATGGCGAGCGCGGGGGGATGGCGCTCGCCGACCTGGCCGACTTTCCACTGCGGCGATACCCGCACGATTTTCTTTTGCCGCGCATCTGGGGGCTGCGGAACAACCTGACGGCCTATGACGCCGCCTATGTCGCGCTGGCCGAGGCGCTTGAGGCGCCCCTATTGACCCGCGACAGACGCCTGGCCGCCGCCGCTGGCCATTTCGCGCAGGTCGACTTGGTCTAGGCCTGCCGCCCGAAGCCGCCCGCCGAGGGCGCAGGGTGGCGGTGAGGGTGGGATTCGAACCCACGGTACGGCTATAAACCGTACAACGATTTAGCAAACCGTCGCCTTCAGCCTCTCGGCCACCTCACCGGCTCGGGCGACCCGATAGCCTGTTCGGCAAGGGCTGGCAACGCATGGCGCGTTAACGCGCGGCTCACCGGCGACTGGCATGGTTGATGCTGTATCCCGGTTATCCGAGACCATGTCGCACGCATTTAATTCACTTCCCGAGCCAGACGAGACTGTCGCGCCCTCGCAAGCGACGGCCGAGCCCCAGGTTCGCCCCATGCCGGCGGCCGTTCGACGGCCCGCCGACCGGCGCGGACCCTTGCGTCCCGGCCGTCTCATTTCGACCCGTTCGCGGCTGAAGGGCGAGGTTCTGGCCAAGACCTTCGCCGCCGTCGACGCCGTGGCGATCATCGCGCTCAGCCTGTTGGCCTGCGGCCTGGCCAATCCGGCGGGGATATGGGTGAGCCCGGTGGCGACCGTGGTTCCCTTCGCGCTCGGCGCCATGCTTTTGATGCTCAGCCTGCAGGCCGCCGGAGCGCACGGCTTTCGCTCGCGCGAGACCATGGTGATCCATCTGGCCCGCGTCGCCGGCGCCTTCGTGCTGACCGCGGTCCTGCTTGTCGGCGCCTTGGCCGCGACCCGCGCCGTGGATAGCGTCTGGCAGGCGGAAGGCGTCTGGTTCTGTCTCGCCTTCGCCAGCCTCTATCTGCTGCACGTCTGGTGGTGGATCAGCGTGCGGCGTCTGCGCAAGTCCGGGCGACTGACCCCCAATGTCGTGGTGGTCGGCGCGACCGCCAACGCGGAAAGGCTGATCGAAAACGCCCTGGCCAGCCGCGAAGTCGCGGTGCTCGGCGTGTTCGACGACCGCAAGGGCCGCGCCCCGGACGCCATCCGCGGTGTGCCGATGCTGGGCGACACCACCGACCTGATCGGCCACCGCATCATGCCCTATGTCGACCGGGTAGTGATCACCGTGACCTCCTCGGCCCAGGCGCGGGTGCGCGGCCTGGTCGAGCGGCTGCGCGTCCTGCCCAACGAGATCACCCTCTTCGTCGACCTGGGCGGCGAAGGCGGACCCAGCGCCGTGCTCGACCGGCTGGCCGACATTCCGCTGGCGCACATTTCCGGCCTGCGCATCGACGACCGCCGCGCGGCGGTCAAGCGTATCCAGGACCTGGTGATCGGCTCGACCGCGCTGGTGCTGGCCGCCCCGATCATGCTGGCCGTAGCGATCGCCATTCGTCTGGACAGCCCCGGGCCGATCTTCTTCCGCCAGCGCCGCCAGGGCTTCAACAACGAAGAGATCGTGGTCTGGAAGTTCCGCTCCATGCGTCATGACCTGCGTGACGAACGCTCCGAGCGGCAGGTCTTTACAGGCGATCCGCGCGTCACCCGCGTCGGCGGCTTCATCCGCAAGACCAGCCTGGATGAGCTGCCGCAGATTATCAATGTCCTCTCCGGCGAGATGTCGCTGGTCGGGCCCCGGCCGCATTCGCCGACCATGAAGACCGGCGAGGTCGAGTCCGCCCGCCTCGTCGCCGAATACGCCCATCGCCATCGCATGAAGCCCGGCATGACCGGCTGGGCGGCTATCAAGGGCTCGCGCGGGCCGGTCGACACGCCCGAGCAGGTCAAGCGCCGGGTGGCTTTGGACATCGACTATATCGAGCGGCAGTCCTTCTGGTTGGACATGTTCATCATGGCCATGACCCTGCCCTGCCTGCTCGGCGACAGCCGGGCGGCGCGGTAAGGCGCGCGCATGGCCATGTTCTGGCGCGGGGTGATCGGCTACCTGCCGGTCAATGTCGTCCAGGGCGTGACGGGTCTGCTTGGCCTTGTCGTTTTCACCCGCCTGCTGCCACCGGCGGAGTACGGCGTCTATGCGCTGTCCTTCTCGGTGATGAGCCTGGTCTACACGCTGAGCTTCACCTGGCTGGAAGCGGCCATGGCGCGGTTCTATGCGGCGGAGGCGCAAGCCGACGCCCTGCCGAACCATTTCGTCACCCTCTATCGCAGCTTCGCGGGGCTGGCCCTGATCCTGGCGGTTCCGGTGGGCCTGGTGCTCTGGCTCTGGCCGATGCCGGCGGACCTGAAGATCGCCATCGCCGTCGGCCTGATCGGCATCCCGATCCGCAGCCTGGCCAAGCTCGGCCAGGAGCGGCGGCGCGCGGCCGGCGACGTCCGCGGCGCGGCGTTGCTGGACATCTTCATGACCAGCGTCGGTTTCGCGGCCGGCGCGGGCCTGGCCTGGGCCGGGTTAGGCGGCGCTGCGCCCCTGGCCGGCATCGGCGCGGCGGCCGCCATCTGCCTGATCTGGGCCCTGCCGGTCGAGCTGAGGAAGCTGCATGGCGGCCATTTCGAGCGAGGCCTAGCCGAGCGCTACCTGGCCTACGGCGTGCCGGTGTCACTGTCGCTGATCCTGGCCCTGGTCATTGCGACCACCGACCGGTTCGTGCTGGCCGCCTATCTGGGCGACGTCAGCGTCGGCGTCTATCACGCCGGCTATAGCCTGGCGAACCGCACCCTGGACGTGATGTTCATCTGGCTGGGCATGGCCGGCGGTCCCGCGGCCATCGCGGCGCTGGAGCGCGGCGGCAAGACCGCGCTGGACTCGGTGGCGCGCGAACAGTCGTCCTTCATGGTGGCGCTGGCCCTGCCCGCCGCGGTGGGCCTCGCCCTGGTCTCGCGACCCTTGGCCGACGTGATGATCGGTCCGGCGCTGCGCGTCGGCGCGGCGCACGTCACACCCTGGATCGCCGCCAGCGGCTTCTTCGGCGGCATGACCACCTATTATTTCCACACCGCCTTCACGCTCGGCCGCCGCACGCGGCTTCTGTTGGCGGCCATGACCATTCCGGCCTTGAGCAACCTTGTCCTGACCCTGGTGCTGATCCCGCGCTTCGGCCTGGACGGCGCCATGTGGGCGACCTGCGCCAGCTACGGCCTGGGCGCCGTCGCCTCCTTCGCACTCGGCCGCCGCGCCATCGCCCTGCCCCTGCCCTGGGCGGCGTTCGGCCAGGCGCTGCTGGCCTCGGCGGCCATGGCGGTCGTGGTCAGCCTGGTTCCAGCGGTCGGCGGCGCCATCGAGCTCTTCGCCAAGGCCGCGGTCGGCGCGATCGTCTACTGCGCCCTGGCCCTGGCTCTCGACATTTCCGGCGCGCGCAGCCGGGGCCTCAGCCTGGCGCGCGGACTGAAGGCTCGCACCGCATGACCGTCTATCCCGAAAAACTGTTCCAAAACGCCGCCTGGGCCAATGGCGAGCCGGTGCTGTCCGTGCTCATCCCCTTCCTGCGCGACGATCCGGCTGGCCTGATCCAGAGCCTGGGCAAGGCCGCCAAGGGGCAGAAGGTCGAGATCATCGCCTTCGACGACGGCACCAATAACGAGGCCCTGACCAACCGGGTCAGCGCGGCTCTGCGCGCCATCCCCCTGCCCGGCCGGCTGGTCTCATCGCGGGCCAATCTCGGCCGCGCCAAGGGCCGCAACCGCCTGGCGCGGTTCGCGCGCGGCGGCTGGCTGCTTTTCCTCGACGCCGACATGGCGCCCGACAGCCCCGAATTTCTCAAGGTCTATCTCGACCTGATCGCCGCCCACGCCCCGGCCGTGGCCTTCGGCGGCTTTTCGCTGGACCAGGCGCCGGACAAGGCCGAGCATGCCCTGCACCGGCGCATGGCCCTGGCTTCGGACTGCGCGTCCGCAGAGGTGCGCCGCGACCATCCGGAAAAGCACGTCTTCACTTCCAACCTCCTGGTGCGGCGAGACGTCTTTGCCGCCCAGCCCTTCGATGAGTCCTTCGCCGGCTGGGGCTGGGAGGATGTGGAATGGGCCATGCGCGTCGCGCGCCACCACTGGATCACCCACATCGACAACACGGCCACGCACCTGGGCCTGGACGACGCCGCGACCATGCTCGCCAAGTACGAACAGTCGGCCGGCAATTTCGCCCGCGTGGTCGCCGACCATAAGGCCGTGGTCGAGCAGTATCCGAGCTATCGCGCCGCGCGGCTCTTGAAGAAGGCGCCGCTGCGCGCGGCCTGGCGGCCAATGCTGAAGTCTTTCGCCCTGGCCGAGGCCGCACCCTTGTCGACGCGCGCCTTCGCCATGCGGCTCTACCGCGCCGCCCTCTACGCCGACGCGGTCTGATGAACGAGATCGCCCCGTACAGCGCCGATCGCTCGCTGAAGGGCAAGCTGCGCCGGCGCCTGGTGCGGCTTGTCGAGCGCAGGCCGGCGAGACGCGCACCTGACCGGCCCATGGTCTCGTTCAGCTTCGACGACGCGCCGGCCAGCGCCGTCAGCGAGGGCCGCACCGCGCTGGAGGCAAGGGGTGTGCGCGGCGCCTATTTCGTCTCGGTCGGGCTGGCCGGCCGCATCGGGCCGATGGGCCTGAACGCCGAGCGCGAAGCCCTGATGGACGCCGCGGCGGCCGGCCACGAACTGGCCTGCCACACCTTTTCGCACCTCGACTGCGGCCAGGCCGACCGGCAAACGATCGAGGCCGATGTCGCGCGAAACGCCGCCGCGCTGCGCGATTGGGGGGCGTCGCCGGCGAGAACCTTCGCCTACCCCTATGGCGACGTGAGCCTGGCGGCGAAGAAGGCGCTGGGCGGCCGCTATGACCTGCTGCGCGGCCTACACCACGGCCTGGTCGAGGCCGGGACCGACCTGAACCAGGCCCCGGCGGTCGGCATCGAGGGTCCGGACGGCGAGGCCATCGCGATGAGCTGGATCGACTTGGCCGTCGAGCGCGGCGCCTGGCTGATCCTTTACACGCACGATGTGGTTGAGAACCCCTCGCCGTTCGGCTGCACGCCGGCGACGCTGAACGGGCTGATCGACCGGGCGCTCGCCAGGAACGCCGAGATCGTCACCGTTGCGGAAGGCGCTCGCCGGGTGATGGGCTGACCGGCTCGGGCAAGGCCAGCCGCACCGAAATGGCCACGAAGATCACCCAGCGCAGGTCGTTGTAGCTGACTGCGACGCTCTCGGTCAGGGTGGTCAGGGTGTAGACAACCAGGAACGGCAGGGCGACCAGGGCGCCGTTGGAGCGGAACATGGCCGCGATCGCCCGCACCATGGTCATCAGATAGTAGAGCGCCCAGGCGGTCAGGCCCCAGAGCCCCATGCCCAGCCACTGCTCCAGCCAGCTGTTGTGCGCGTGGTCGGGGCGGAAGCCGGCCTGTTTGATGATCCAGGCCAGGGGGCCCCATCCTGAATCGTCGTTCCACACCGCGCCATAGCCGTAGCCCAGCACGGGCCGCTCCTGGATCTGGCGCATCACCGCCGCCCAGATCTTGGTGCGGCCGGTAAGCGTGGCGTCCTTACCGAGCAGATTGAGCAGGATATCGGGCGCGAGCAGGACGGTGGCGCCTAGCGCCATCAGCGCCACGACCGCTCCGTAGGACGCCATGACCGCCAGGGTCCCGCCGCGCCGCACCACCAGAACCAGGCAGAAGACGGCGAAACCCAGGGTGACCGCGACCAGCGAGGTCTTCGAGGTCGAGGCGAAGATCAGCCCGAACGCGATGACCGCCAGGCCGTACCAGAGCCGACGGCGCTGGGGCCTGAGGGTTCCCGCCGCCGCGAACAGCAGCAGCGCCAGGGACATCTCGTCGCCGAAGATGTTCTTCTCCAGCCAGAGCCCGCGCCACGACCCCGGAAAGGTGTTGCTCATCCGGCCGATCGACGGAAGGAAGACGCCGGCGAGCAGGGAGGCGATCGCCAGCACGCCGAAGATCACCGCCAGGGTCTCGGCCAGCGCCGTCCAGCGCCAGCGCGCGCCAATGGCGACGCCGCAGAGGGTGGTCAGCACCACCGCGACCGCGCGGCGCGTGGTCTGGTCTGGCGAGATCGACCAGAAGAACGAGGCGCAGACGATGCAGAGGATGGCGATCAGGAAGGGCTGGCGGATGAATCCCGCGAGGGTGGCGCCGGGCTTCAGCCACACCAGGAAAAGGCCGACCGCGTATGCCGGGATGTAGAGCGCCCGAACCAGGGCGCCTTCCGAGACGTCCACCGTCTCGCCGAACACCGGCACCAGCCAGGCCTGGCTGTAGAGCAGAAGCATGCCCAGCGTGCCCAGCCAGGCGATCAGATCGACCGTGGTGGCCGGGCGCGCGGCCTCGATTCGCCGCGGGTCGGCCCCGGCGATCCCGGTGGTCACGGAATGATGGCCTTGAGGAAGTTGGGCGGCTCGGCCGCGGCGCGGTTGAACACCAGGCCAGCGACCCGCCCTCCGGCGTTGAGGATCGCCTCCTTCAGCGCCGCCGGCGCGGACGTGTCACCGGCATCGGCGGCCACCACCAGGACGGTGAAGTCCATCTGCGGCGCGACCGTCAGGGCCGTGGTCGCCTGGTCCAGCGCCGGCGAATCGACGACCACAAGCTCAGCGAAGCGGCGTAGCGCGCGCCAATAGTCGCCGGTGGGCAGGATGTGCGGCGTCTGATCGGGCTGCAGCGCCTCGCGCCGAAACCGGGTGACCCAGAGCTTGGGCCCACCGACCGGGTGAGCGACCAGGAAGCGCGCATCGGGCCAAGGCCGTCCGTCCGGCGCGCGCGTCGGCGGCTGGACGGTGAAAAAGGACGAGCCGTCGGGTGAGGCGGCGCTCTGCCGGCCAAGCGTCCCGTAGCGGGCCGGATCGGCGGCGATAGCGCGGTGCTGCGGCGCGTTCATCAGGTCCAGATCGACCAGCCAGACGGCGCGGCGCGCGCGGCGGGCGGCGAAATGGGCGAACTCGCGCGCCACGGTCGAGGCGCCCTCGCCGGTGCGGGCGGCGACGAACTGAATGGCGCGCACGGGGCCGACGGACGGCGCGCCGAGCGTCGTCCATAACTGCGCCATCTCAGAGGTTAGATCGACCATGACCCGAATCGCAGCGCCGCCTTCGGCGAACCCAATCCTTACCACACAACCGAACCAGCGGGCCGGCCCGCACCCCTAGCGGACTCCGGCCGGCTTCAGGGTCGCGGTGACCAGAACCGGCAGCTCGAGCGTGCGGCCAGCGCTGGCCGAGGTGGCGAAGCCCGGCCGCGCGAACCCACGGCCTAAGCCGGCGCAAAGCGCGGTGAAGGCGGCTAGCACAAGGCTCAGGATCGCCACCGGACGCTTCAGGCTCTTGCCTTGCGTCGGCGTCACCGCCCGCTGGACGATGGCGATATTGTCGTTGCTCTGCCGCGCGATGGCGTCGGCGGCCTGGGTTTCCTGTTCCTTGACCGTGAAGTCGCGCACATTGTTCGACAAAACGTCGCGGTCGCGCGCCAGATCGTCATAGCGCGGCTCGAGCTGGCCGAGGCGCAGCTGGCGTTCGGTCACCTGCTGGATCTGGTCGGCCAGGGTGTCGGAGGACGACTTCAGCGCCGCGACCTCGGCGGTAAGCTGGATCGTATCGCTCTGCACGGTCTGCAGCACCGGATTGACCCCGACGCGGCGCGAGCCCTCGCCCTGGACGCTGCCATTGCCAATGCCGTGTTCGAGCTGAGCGATCTGCACATCCAGGTCGTGCACCGGCTGGGAGTCAGGCTTGTAGCGGGCGAGCAGGTCCTCGCGTTGCACCTTCAGCTGCGAGAGCTTGTCCTGGGCGGTGTGGTCGATGTCGCGATAGAGGCCGATCTCGGCCGGCAACTGGCTCGACTGAGCGTTCAGCGCGGCGAGGCGCCCCTCGCGGTCCTGCAGCTGGGTGTCGGCGGCGTATTTCTGCTGCTGCAGACTGGCCTGAAGCTGGGCCAGCGAGGTCTTTTCGGATTCGAAGTCGCCGATATTGTTCGAGCCGAGGAAAGATTCATAAGCCTCGTCCGCCTCCGCCAGCCGGGCCTGGAAGGCCTTGCGCTGTTCTTCCAGCGGCGCGGTGGGATCGAGCAGGATCGAGCGGCGATAGACCAGGTATTCGTCGAGCAGGGTGTTGAGCACCAGCGCCGCCATCTGCGGGTCGGGGTGCTCGTAGCTCAGGCGCACGATCGGTGCGCCGGGCGTCGAGGCCACCTTCAGGCCCTTTTCCATGGCCGCCACGGCCTTGCCGATCTTTTCGCGCCGCTGGTCGGGCGTCGCCTCGTCGTAACCCTTGCCGAGCGCAGGAAAGATCCGCGCCAGGCCGATGCGGTCGATCACCCGCTCCTTGACCTGGGCGCTGGACAGGATCTCGACCTCGGACTGCAGCACCTGGTCGGGTTCGGGCACGGCGCCGCGGGCGGCGTCGCCGGCATTGGGTTCGTAGACATATTCCTGGCTGAGCCGCACGAGCAGGCTCGACTGGGCGTCGTAGAGGGTCTTCAGCGAAAAGGCGACGGCCAAACCCAGCGCCAGGACGACCAGGAAGACGCCCAGCATCAGGAAGCGCTCGCGCCAGAGCAGCGCGACGAAATCGCCGGGATCATAGCGGGGGCGAACACGCGTCTGCGCCGGCTGCCGGAACGGCGCTATGGTCTCGTTTCCTGGCGCCCAGGCGCTTTCCGACATGAGAATCTCAAACCAAACTCTGGGATCGACCCTCGCCTCGCGCGATTAACGGTTAGTTACCCATTTCCGTTAACCATCGGCGCCAAGGTCGTTTTTCGCGTTGGAAGCCCCGATGTCCCTGCCGCTCGCCGCTCGCGCCGCCGCCCTCGCCATGGCCCTCGGCGCCGCCGGCTGCGCGACCGGCGGGCCGGAGGTATTCACGCCGGACCCGAAACCCAGCGCCAGCTTCGCCAATATCGGCTACGCCACCTGGACCAACGCCGAGCCGCCCTACCGGCTCTATCCCGGCGACGAGGTCGACCTGAACGTCGCCTCCGCGCCGGAGCTGAACAAGACCCTCGTGGTGCAGCCGGACGGACGTCTGAACCTGGCCCTCGCTGGCCCGGTCATGGTCGCCGACCGCACCATCCAGGATTCGGAGCGGCTGATCACCAGCGCCTATTCGAGCCAGCTTTTGCGGCCGGAGGTGACGCTGACCGTGCGCGCCGCGCCGCTGAAGGTCTTCGTCGGCGGCGAGGTGGATAAGCCGGGCGTCTACGACATGCCCGGCGATATCAATGCGCTGCAGGCGATCATTATGGCGGGTAGCTTCAAGACCTCGGCCAAGCGCAGCGAGGTGGTGATCATCCGCCGGGGGGCCGACGGGCGCGCCATGCTGCGGACGGTCGATATGCGTTCGGGGGTTGGCAATCCGGCGGTGGATCTCGTGCCGCTGCGCCGGTTCGACGTGGTCTATGTGCCCCGCAGCAAGGTCAGCGAGGCGGGCCTCTTCGTTCAGCAGTATTTCCGCGACCTGACGCCGGTGCAGCTCGGCTTCGAATACACCGCCGGCGCCGCACTCCTGACAGGCGTCAACTAGGCCTTAGCCGTGTGAGAGCCATTCGCGGGCGGCGCGCTGGGCTTCGGCGACATCGGCCGAGGCCATCTCCTGGCTGATCTCCTTGCGGTAAATCTTCGCTTCGAGCGAACCGCGCATGGCCGCCAGATTGAACAGCATATGAGCCGAGACATAGTCGAGCGGCGCGCCGCCCTGACCCGTCGAATAGAGCAGCCCCATCTGAAACAGCTCGTCCCCCGACGAGTCTGCCCTTGGCAGCGGCAGGTCGTGTCCGGCCGGCTCGGGCGCGACGGGCTCATCCCGAAGTGCCAACATGATTGAACCCCCAATGTTCAAAGGGCGATGCGCCATCACGGCGAAAGGCGTTTTGCCCTTGGCTACGATGAGAGAACCGGCCGGATAAACATATGGTTAAGCGCGCTGTTATCCATTCTTCACTTAGCGAAGACGGGCGATAACGCGTGGTTTTCTTGCCTCAGGCGCGAGCCCGCTGGCCGAACAGCACCTTGCGCGCCTCTTCCGCCTCGCGCCCGCCGCCCTGCAGGCCGCCGCCGCTCCGCACCTGGCTGGCCGCCTCCAGGGCGCGCTTGACCGCCGGGCGTTCGCCGATGCGGGCATGCCAGGCTTTGATGTTCGGGAAGTCGTCGATCATGATCCCCTGGCCGTCGCGGGCGAAGATCCAGGGCCAGCTCATCATGTCGGCGATGGAATAGTCGCCGCAGATGTAGTCGCGACCCTTCAGCTGCGTCTCCAGGACGCCATAGAGCCGGCTGACCTCGTTGGTGTAGCGGATGGCGCCATAGGCGACCTGGCGCTGGTCGAGGATGAAACTGGGGGCGTAGTTGCGGAAGTGATTGCGCTGGCCGGCATTGGGACCGAGGTTGGCCATCTGCCAGTGCACCCATTCGTCGACCTTGACCTTGGCGCGCTCGTCGGCGGGATAGAACTGGCCGGTCTTGCGGCCGAGATACTGCAGGATGGCGCCGGATTCGAAGATGGCGATGGGGTCGCCTCCAGGCCCGTCCGGATCGACAATGGCCGGCATGCGGTTGTTGGGGCTGATGGCGAGGAAGTCGGGTTTGAACTGATCGCCACGGCCGATGTTCACGGGCACGATGGTGTAGGCTAGCCCCATTTCCTCGAGCGCGATCGTCACCTTGTGGCCGTTGGGCGTCGGCCAATAATGCACTTCGATGGGCGGGCTCATGACGGAACGGGCTCCTTGGGGCGTTAAGGAGTGAACATGGCGGCCACGCGGGGCGCGGAGCAAGACGAAATGCGCCAGCGAATTGAGTTCAGCCCAGGTTCAGGCGGCCACACGCCAGGTCCGCGCCTGGGAGAGTGGATTTGAACCCTGCCGGTCCCCGAAAGACGCGGCGCGCAGTCCTGGCCGCGTGCGTTATCGCCCTGACCTTGCCGACGCTGGCCGCCGGCCAGACACGCCCTTATCGTCCGCCGCCCGCCGCCTTGCAGCGCGCGGAGCACGCGCCGAGCCCCAGGCCCGCGGTTTCCGACCGTCCCTATAAGCCGAGCTACGGGCGCTGGTCGCCTGGCCAGGTCCTGCCGCCGACGGCGGGCGCAGTGGTGGTCTCCGACTATGCGCAGTTCCACCTGCGCCGGCCGCCCCGCGGCTACGCCTGGATGCAGTGCGACGGGGACTTCATCCTCGCCAACGCCGCCGGCCTGATCTTCGAGGTCATCCCCGGCGGCGGGCGTTGATTGACTCCATCGCGGGCTTTGGGACTAGAACGGACCGCGAAGAAGCCCGCGCGCTCAATCACAGGGGAAATTCAATGGCCAAGCTGGTTGTCATGTACCACACGCCCAAGGACGCGGCTGCGTTCGACAAGCACTATGCTGAGGTTCACGCGCCGCTGGCGAAGAAGGTCCCTGGCCTGAAAAAGTTTGAACTGAGCCAGGGTCCGGTCGTAACCCCCGCCGGCCCGTCGGACTTCCACCTGATCGTCACCCTCGAGTTCGACGACATGGCCGCGCTGCAGAAGGGCCTGTCGAGCCCAGAGGGTCAGGCGGCGGCGGCCGACGTTGGAACCTTCGCGTCCGGCGGCGCCGACCTGCTGATCTTCGACACCCGCGAGGCCTGAAGCGGGGCTCTACTCCACCCCGAGCCTGGCCTTCAGAATCTCGTTTACAGAGGCCGGATTGGCCTTGCCGCCGGTCTCCTTCATCACCTGGCCGACGAACCAGCCGATGGCTTGCGGCCGCGTCTTCACCGCCTCGGCCTTGTCGGGGTTGGCCGCGATGATCATGTCGATGGCCGCCTCAAGCGCGCCGGTGTCGTTCATCTGCACCAGGCCGTGCGCCTCGACGATCGCCTTGGGGCTCCCCTCGCCCTGCGCCATGCGCTCGAACACCTCCTTGGCGATCTTGGATGAGATCACCCCGTCCTCGATCAGCTGGGCGTATTCGCTCAGCATGGGCACGGTGATGTGCAGCACGCCCTCGGCCGTCACCTCGGCGCCCGAGGCGTTCGCGAAGGTCAGCACCGACTGGGTGATGGTGTTGGCCATCAGCTTCGGATCGTGGCCGACCACGGCGGCCTCGTAGAGGTCGGCGCGCTCGGTCTCTGTAATCAGCACCCCGGCGTCGTAGGCCGAGAGGCCGTACTGGCTCTGTAGCCGCGCCTTCTTGGCATCGGGCAGCTCAGGCAGGGTCGCCTCGATCGCCTTGATCCATGCGGGGTCGAGCTCGAGCGGCAAAAGATCGGGATCGGGGAAGTAGCGATAGTCGTGCGCCTCTTCCTTCGAGCGCATGGAGCGGGTCTCGCCCTTCACCGGATCGAACAGCCGGGTCTCCTGGACGATACGGCCGCCGTCTTCGATGATCTCGATCTGCCGGCGCGCCTCATACTCGATCGCCTCGCGGATATGGCGATAGGAGTTGACGTTCTTGATCTCGCAGCGCGTGCCGAGCTCGGCGCCCGGCCGGCGCACCGAGACATTCACATCGGCGCGCAGATTGCCCTTCTCCATGTCGCCATCGCAGGTGCCGAGATAGCGCAGGATGGTCCGCAGCTTCTTCACATAGGCCGAGGCTTCTTCCGAACTGCGCATGTCCGGCTTGGAGACGATCTCCATCAGAGCCGTGCCGGCGCGGTTCAGGTCAACGTAGGTCCAGTTAGGATCGAGGTCGTGGATCGACTTGCCGGCGTCCTGCTCCAGGTGCAGCCGCTCGACGCCAACCTTGAATGTCGTGCCGTCGTCCCGCTCGACCTCGATGACGCCCTCGCCGACGATGGGATGGGCGAACTGGCTGATCTGATAGCCTTGCGGCAGGTCGGGGTAGAAATAGTTCTTCCGGTCGAATCTGGACCACGGATTGATCTGGGCCTTCAGGCCCAGGCCGGTCTTCACCGCCTGCTCGACACAAAAGCCGTTGATCACCGGCAGCATGCCAGGCATGGCCGCGTCGACCAGGCTGACCTGTTCGTTTGGGCCGGCGCCGAAGCCGACGGCCGCGCCGGAGAACAGCTTCGAGCGCGAGGCGACCTGGGCGTGGACCTCAAGGCCAAGGACGATCTCCCACGGGCCGGTGCGGCCCTCGATATGGTCGTTTCTGGTGGTCATGGGGCCTTACCTAGCATGTCCGGGCCGGCGCGAAAGTGGGCAAGCTTGGCTTGTGCGACGGCGCAAAAGCCGCTTTGGTCCCGGGTCGCAGAATTGCATCATCCTTTGGGGAGAAAACCAAATGCGCAAGATTTTGGCCATCGGGTTCATGGCCGCCGCGCTCGGCCTGAGCCTGGCGAGCGTCGCCCAAGCCCAGGACATGACGCCGGCCGTCAAGTCCGGCCCGCCCTCGATCGACTGGCCGATCCAGGACCTGCTCGCCGATCCGGTCACCCTAGCCGTCATCACCAAGGACCTGCCCGACCTGCAGACCAGCCAGTATCTTGAGATGATCAAGCCGCTGAGCATCCGCACGATCGCCAAATACCCGCAGGCCAATATCGACCAGGCCAAGCTCGACGCGATCTCGGCCGACCTGACCGCCGCGGCGGCTAACGATCCCGGGGCGGCCGACCGTCCGCCCGTGGGCGGCGCAGCGGCGGCCCCCGCCGCGGCAGCCCCGGCGCCCGCGCCACAATAGGCCTCACCACCAGCGCTCGGGCCTGGCCGTAAAGTCGGCGGCCTGCTCGAGCGCACCGGCCAGCGAAAACAGCGTCCCCTCGTCGAGCGGACGACCGATCAGCTGCAGGCCCAACGGCAGGCCCTTTTCGTCCAGGCCGGCCGGAATGCTCATCCCCGGCAGGCCGGCCAGATTCACCGTCACGGTGAAGATGTCGTTCAAATACATCGAGACCGGATCGCTGGTGCGGTCGCCCAGCCCGAAGGCCGCGGACGGCGCGGTCGGGGTCAGCAGCGCATCCACCGTTTCGAAGGCCGTGCTGAAGTCGTCGGCGATGCGCTGACGCACGCGCTGGGCCTTCAGATAATAGGCGTCGTAATAGCCGGCGCTGAGCACATAGGTCCCGATCAGGATGCGCCGCTTGACCTCGGCCCCGAAGCCTTCGCTGCGGGTGTCCTTGTAGACGTCCTCCAAGGTCTTGCCGTCGACGCGCAGGCCGTAGCGCATGCCGTCGTAGCGGGCCAGGTTCGACGAGGCCTCGGCCGGGGCGATGATGTAATAGGCCGGCAGGGCGAAACGGGTGTGCGGCAGCGACACTTCGACCACCTCGCAGCCGGCGTCCTTCAGCCAGGCGACGCCTTGCGCCCACAACGCCTCGATCTCGGCCGGCATGCCGTCGACGCGGTATTCCTTCGGCACGCCGATGCGCAGGCCCTTGACCGACCTGCCAACGAAGCTCGGGAAGTCCGGCGTCTCGACATTCAGGCTGGTGGAGTCCTTCGGATCGTGCCCGGCCATGGACTTGAGCAAAATCGCGGCATCCTCGACCGTCTTGGCGATCGGGCCGGCCTGGTCCAGCGACGAGGCGAAGGCGACGACGCCCCAGCGCGAGCAGCGGCCATAGGTCGGCTTCACGCCCACCGTGCCGGTGAAGGCCGCCGGCTGGCGGATGGAGCCGCCGGTGTCGGTCGCCGTCGCGCCCAGGCAAAGCTCGGCCGCCACCGCCGTCGCCGAACCGCCGGACGAGCCGCCCGGCGTCAGCGCCTGGTTTGAGCCCTGGTTGCGCCAGGGATTGACCACCGGACCGAAGGCCGAGGTTTCGTTGGACGAGCCCATGGCGAACTCGTCCATGTTCAGCTTGCCAAGCATCACCGCCCCGTCGCGCCAGAGATTGGCGGTGACGGTGGATTCGTAGGTCGGCTTGAAATTCCCGAGGATCTTCGAGCCGGCCGTTGTGCGCACGCCCTCGGTGCAGAAGAGGTCCTTGATCCCCAGCGGCACGCCTTCCAGCGGGCCGGCCTCGCCGGCGGCGATGCGCGCGTCCGACGCACGCGCCATGGCCAGCGCCGTCTCCGGCGTCTCCAGCACAAACGCATTCAACGGCCGCGCCTGTTCGATCGCGTCCAGGTGTGCGACGGCCAGCTCCTCAGCGGAAAATCGCTTGGCGCGCAGGCCGTCGACGGCGGCCTTGAGGGTAAGTCCCTTGGTCTCGGTCATCACTCAACCACCTTGGGCACGATGAAAAAGTTGCGCTCGCTCTTAGGCGCATTGGCCAGGATGCGGGCCGGATCGCCGGGTTCAGTGACCACGTCCTGGCGCATCGGCAGCTTGGCGGCGACCACCGAGGTCATCGGCTCGACACCTTCGGTGTCGACCTCGTTCAGCTGCTCGATCCAGGCCAGAATGCCGTTCAGTTCGCTGGCCAGGGCCTCGAGCTTGTCGTCGGCCTCGCGGATGCGCGCCAGGTTCGCGACCTTTTTCACCGTCGCCGCGTCGATGGCCATGGGAACGTCCTTTGGAAGATTGGTGGGGGGTTAGCCACCCCCAGCCGCCTTTGACAAGAGGCGGCTTGAAGGATGAAAGACGCGCATGGCCGTCCTGGACCTCATCGACCTGCCCCAGGCCCTGGCGCCGTTCACACCCGTGGTCGGACTGGACCTGGGCACGAAGACCATCGGCGTGGCCGTCTCCGACATCGGCCGGGTGATCGCCAGCCCGATGGAACTGATCCGCAAGACCCAATTCACCAGGGACGCCGTGACCCTGTTCGCCCTGATGAAAACGCGCGGCGCCAGGGGCCTGGTCATCGGCCTGCCGGTGAACATGGACGGGACCGAAGGGCCCCGATCCCAGTCCTCCCGCGCCTTCGCCCGCAACCTCCTCAGGCTCGATCCGGGCCTCGCCATCGCCTTCTGGGACGAGCGGCTGTCCAGCGCCGCGGTCAACCGGATGCTGATCGACGAGGCCGACCTAAGCCGCGCTCGCCGCGGCCAACTCGTCGACAAGGCGGCCGCCGCCTATATCCTGCAAGGCGCGCTCGATCGTCTGAACGCGTCTTGATGCCACGGCGATAAGCCCCTACTTGCCCCCCTATAGGGGAACGTACTTGCGTGCGGACGGGGGCGATGCGAACCAATCTGACCATGAGATTGGTCGTGCTCGCCACCATCGGTGTCGCGGCCGCCGGCCTTTTGCAGGGCTGTGGAGACCGTCCGCGGCCTAAGCAGAGCCCGCCCGAGGTCGGCGTGGTGGTCATGCAACCCCAGGCCGTGGCCTTGCAGACGGAACTGCCCGGACGCACCAGCCCCTATGCCATTTCCGACGTCCGCCCGCAAATCGGCGGCATCGTCCAGGCGCGGCTGTTCGTCGAGGGCGCCAACGTCAAGGCCGGCCAGGTTCTCTATCAGATCGACCCGGCCACCTATCGCGCCGCCTACGACCAGGCCGCCGCCCAGCTCGCCTCGGCCAGGGCCAATGTCGTCACCGCCAAGGCCAAGGCCGACCGCTATGGCGACCTGGTCAAGATCAACGGCGTCAGCCGCCAGGACTATGACGACGCCAACGCCGCATGGCTGCAGGCCGCCGCCACCGTGCAGCAGGACCAGGCGGCGCTGCAAAGCGCCAAGATCAACCTGGACTATACGAAGATCACCGCGCCCATATCGGGGAGGATCGGCATGTCGACCTTCACCAAGGGGGCGCTGGTCACGCCGGGCCAGACCGACGCCCTGACCACGGTCCAGACGCTCGATCCGATCTTTGTCAACATCAGCCAGTCGACCTCGGACCTTCTGAAGCTGCGCGCCAGCCTGGCCGGCGGCGCCCTGACCAGCACGGGCCCCGACTCGACCGAAATCTCGCTGAAGCTTGAGGACGGCAGCGACTATCCGCTGAAGGGCAAGCTCTTGTTCACCGATGTGACGGTCGACCAGACCACCGGCACGGTGACGCTGCGCGCCATCTTTCCCAATCCGAACGGCATCCTTTTGCCCGGCATGTACGTGCGCGCCGAAGTGCCGCAGGGCGCCAAGCCGTCGGCGATCCTCGCACCGCAGCAGGGGGTGAGCCGCGACCAGGCCGGGCGACCGGTCGCCATGGTGGTCGACGCCGCCGGTCGCGCCCAGACCCGCATCCTGACCACGGGCGACGCCATCGGCGACAAGTGGCTGGTGCTAAGCGGCCTTTCCGCCGGCGACCGAGTGATCGTCGAGGGGCTGCAAAGGGTCAAGCCCGGCCAGCCGGTGCACGTGGTTCCCGCCGGCTCGCCGCCGTCGCCCGCCCCTCCCCAGCCCGGCGGCCAAGGCTAGGCCGTGCTTTCACGCTTCTTCATCGAGCGGCCGATCTTCGCCTGGGTGATCGCCATCGTGGTGATGCTGGCCGGCGCCTTGTCGATCCTGACCCTGCCAGTCGCGCAATATCCGTCGATCGCCCCGCCCTCGGTGTCGATCAGCGCCAGCTATCCGGGCGCCGACGCCGAGACCGTGGAAAGTTCGGTCACCCAGGTGATCGAACAGCAGCTCAAGGGCCTCGACCACCTGCTCTACTTCTCGTCCCAGAGCCAATCGGACGGAACGGTCGATATCGACGCCACCTTCGCGGCCGGCACCAATCCGGACATCGCCCAGGTGCAGGTGCAGAACAAGGTGCAGCAGGCCGTTCCGCTCCTGCCCACCGAGGTGCAGCTGCAGGGCATCGTGGTCGCCAAGCAGACCGCCAGCTTCCTGCTGGTCATCGCCGTCTATGACGACACTGGCCGCTACACCCTGGCCGACATCGGCGACTTCGTGAACAGCAAGCTGCAGGACCCGATCAGCCGTGTGACCGGCGTCGGCGACCTACAGGTGTTCGGCGGCCAGTACGCCATGCGCATCTGGCTCGATCCCTACAAGCTGAACAATTACAAGATGACCGTCGGCGATGTGCGCAACGCGGTGGCGGCGCAGAACATTCAGGTGTCGGCCGGCCAGATCGGCGCCCAGCCGGCGACCCAGGGCCAGCAGCTCAACGCCACCGTGACGGTGCAGTCGCGCCTGCACACCGCCGACCAGTTCCGGGCCATCGTGCTGCGCACCAGCCCCGACGGGGCGGTGGTGCGCCTGAGCGACGTGGCGCGGGTCGAACTCGGTGCCGACGACTACAGCGTCGTCGCCCACTACAACACCTTCCCCTCTTCCGGTATCGCCGTGCGGCTCGCGCCGGGCGCGAACGCGCTGAGGACCGTCGCGGCGGTCAAGGCCAAGGTTGCGGAGCTGGAGCCGACTTTTCCGGAAGGCATGAAGGCCTCCTTCCCGGTCGACACCACCACCTTCGTCAAGCTGTCGATCCAGGACGTCATCCAGACCCTGATCACGGCCATCCTGCTGGTGGTCGCGGTCATCTTCCTCTTCCTGCAGGAGTGGCGCGCCACCCTGATCCCGGCGATCACGGTGCCGGTGGTGCTGCTGGGCACCTTCGGCGTGCTGGCCATCTTCGGCTATTCGATCAACACGCTGACCCTGTTCGCCCTGGTGCTGGTCGTCGGCCTGCTCGTCGACGACGCCATCGTGGTGGTCGAGAACGTCGAGCGGATCATGGCCGAGGAGGGTCTTTCCCCGAAGGCGGCGACCATCAAGTCCATGGGTGAGATCACCGGCGCCCTGATCGGCATCGGCGTCGTTTTGTCGGCGGTGCTTTTGCCCATGGCCTTCTTCCCCGGCTCGACCGGGGTGATCTACCGGCAGTTCTCGGTGACCATCGTCTCGGCCGTCGTGCTGTCGGTAACCGTTGCCCTGGTGCTGACGCCGGCGCTCTGCGCCACGATCCTGAAGCCCAAGGACCCGGAGCACGTGCGCGCCGAGCGCGGCTTCTTCGGCTGGTTCAACCGCAACTTCGCCCGCATGGTCGACCGCTACGAGGCGACCCTCGGGCGGATCCTGAAACGCTCGCTGCCGGCCATGCTCCTCTATGGCGTCATGCTGATTGGCCTGGCCTTCCTCTTCCTGCGCCTGCCGACGGGCTTCCTGCCGGACGAGGACCAGGGCTCGATGCTGGTGCAGTTCACCCTGCCAACGGGTGCGGTGCAGTCGCGAACGGCCGAGGTGGTGAAACAGGTCGAGCATCACCTGTTCGTCGACGAAAAGGCCAATGTCGCCGGCGCCTTCGTCATCAACGGCTTCAATTTCGGCGGCTCGGGCCAGAACCTCGGCATGGCCTTCGTGCGCCTGCGCGACTGGAAGGACCGGTCGGGCGTGCAGAACCGCGCGCCCGCCGTCGCCCAGCGCGCCATGCGGGTCTTCTCGCGCATCCGCGACGCCCAGGTCTTCGCCTTCATCCCGCCCTCTGTGCAGGAACTGGGCAACGCCACCGGCTTCGACTTCGAACTGGAGGACCAGGGCTCGATCGGCCACGCCGGCCTGGTCGCGGCGCGCAACCAGCTTCTGGGGCTCGCCCAGCACGATCCCATGCTGGTCGGCGTCAGGCCAAACGGCCAGGACGACACCCCTCAGCTCCACGTCGATGTCGACATCGCCCGCGCCGGCGCCCTCGGGCTTGCTCTCGGCGACATCGACGACACCCTCTCCACCGCCTGGGGCTCGTCCTATATCGACCAGTTCATCGACCGTGGCCGGGTCAAGCAGGTCTTTATGGAGGGCGATGCGCCCTACCGCATGACGCCGGAGGATCTGGGCAAGTGGTATGTGCGTTCCAGCACCGGAACCATGGCGCCCTTCTCGGCCTTCGCCGACACCCGCTGGACGTTCGGGCCGGCGCGGCTGGAGCACTATAACGGCCAGGCCTCGATGGAAATCCAAGGGCAGGCCGCGCCCGGCTATTCCTCCGGCGCGGCGATGGAGGAGATGGCCAGGCTCGCCAGTCAACTGCCCAAGGGCATCGGATTTGAATGGACGGGCCTGTCCTATCAGGAGCAGCTTTCGGGCGCGCAGGCGCCGGCTCTCTACGTGCTGTCCTTGCTGGTGGTCTTCCTGTGCCTTGCGGCGCTCTACGAGAGCTGGAGCATCCCGGTGGCCGTGATGCTGGTCATCCCGCTGGGCGTGACCGGCGCGGTGCTCGCCGCCACCCTGCGCGGCCTCTATAACGACATCTATTTCCAGGTCGGGCTTTTGACCACGATCGGTATCTCGGCCAAGAACGCCATCCTGATCGTCGAGTTCGCGGTGACGGCGGAGAAGCACGGCGTCGCGCCGTTCGACGCCGCCATGCAGGCGGCGAGGCTGCGCCTTCGGCCCATCCTGATGACCTCGCTGGCCTTCATCGTCGGGGTCTTCCCGCTGGCCATCGCCACCGGCGCGGGGGCCGGCAGCCAGAACGACATCGGCACCGGCGTGGTCGGCGGCATGCTGGCGGCGACCATCCTGGCCATCTTCTTCGTGCCGGTCTTCTTCGTCCTGGTGCGCGGCGGCCTGAAAGGCCTGCGCCCAGCGCCAGCCGCGCCCGCCGCTGAGCCGGACGCATCCGCGGAGGCGTCACCATGAGACGCGCGCGCTGGATCCCGCTGGCGCTGGCCCTGGCCGGCTGCACGCTCGCGCCGGCCTACCAGCGGCCGGCGGCGCCGGTGCCGACGACCTCGCCGACAGGCCCGGCCTATCCGGCCGTGGCGCCGGCCGATCAGCCGCCGCCGCTCCTCGGCTGGCGCGACCTGTTCACCGATCCGAAGCTGAAGGCGGTGATCGACCAGGCCTTGGCGAACAACCGGGACCTGCGCATCGCGGTGGCCAATATCCAGGCCGCCCGCGCCCAGTACCAGGTGCAACGTTCGGCCCTTCTGCCCACCATCACCGCCCAAGGCGCCGAGAGCTACACCCGCACCCCGGCCGCCATCGAGGGCATTCCGGGCGTGAAGGGCTCATTCGACCTGCGTGACTACAGCGCCCAAGTCGGGTTCAGCGCCTGGGAGATCGACCTCTTCGGCCGCATCCGCAGCCTGACCCGGGCTGAGCAGGAGCAGTATTTCGCCACCGAAGAGGCGAGGCGCGACGCCCAGATCAGCCTGATCGCCGAGGTCGCCGGCGACGACCTGACCTATGGCTCCGACGAGGCGCTGCTGAAGATATCCCGCGACACTCTGACCAGCGGCCAGACCAGCCTGGACCTCACCGAAAAGCGCCTCAACGGCGGCGTCGGGACCGCGCTGGACGTCGCCCAGGCCCGCACCATTGTCGAACAGGCCAAGGCCGACGTCGCCCGCCTGACCACCCAGGTGGCGCAGGACAAGAACGCGCTGGACCTGATCGTCGGCGCGCCGGTGGATCCGGCCCTGCTGCCCAGCGATGTCGACATGGCCATCGCCCGCGCCGACGCCCTGCCCGGCGCCATCCGCTCCGAGATGCTGCTCAGCCGTCCGGACGTGATCGAGGCCGAGGACCAGCTCAAGGCCGCCAACGCCAATATCGGCGCCGCGCGCGCGGCCTTCTTTCCAAGCCTGACCCTGACGGCCCAGGACGGGGTGGCCAGCACCGCCCTCCAGACCCTGTTCCGCGCCGGAACCGGCGCCTGGACCTTCGCGCCGAACATCGCCCAGCCGATCTTCGACTTCGGCAAGAACCGCGCGAACCTGCACGCCGCCAAGGCCCAGCGCGACGTAGCCGTGGCGACCTACGAAAAATCCATCCAGACGGCCTTCCGCGAGGTCGCCGACGCCCTGGCCGAGCGCGGCACCATCGACCAGCAACTGGCCGGCGAAGAGGGCCTGGTCGACGCTTCCGCTGATGCGCTGATGCTCGCCACGGCGCGCTACGAGCGCGGCAGCGACACCTATCTCAACGAACTTATCGCCCAGCGCAGCCTCTATACGGCGCAGCAGAGCCTGGTTTCGACCCGCCTGGCCGCCGCGACCAACCTCGTGACTCTCTACAAGGTGCTCGGCGGCGGCGCGACCTGACCAGGTGATTTTGCATCCCCCGCACGCGGCGAGCGCCCGAGCTCAATCAATGGTTAAGTCGATCGTCACTATAGTATTAGGCTTAGGCTCCCTCTGGAGCCGCGGTTTGAGGGAAAGACCGTGTATAGAGCCTTGGCCTCTTACGCGTCCGGGCAGGACGCCGAACGTATCGCTGAACTCAGCTTCAGCGACGCCTCAACGGCCCCGTTCCAGGCGCCGGGCGGCGAAAAGCGCGCCGCGCCGCGCCGCCGCGTGCTTCTGAGCGCGATGCTGGTCAATCACGAGTTCGACACCGTCTTCCGCTGTCAGGTGCGCGACGTGTCCGACCATGGCGCGCGGCTGAACATTCCCGACTGTTTCCTCGTGCCCGCCGGCTTCTGGCTGATCGCGCTCTCCTCCGGCGTCGCCTATCCGGCGAAACTGGCCTGGCGGCGCTTCCCCAGCGTCGGCGTCTCACTCGGCGAGCCCATCGAACTCGAGGAAACCACGACCCGCATAGGCGGAAAATTAAGGGGCGTGTGGCAAAGCGCCGTACGATGAAGCCTGGAATGTACCGCGTGATGGACAGGGAACGTCAGCAAACGGGGCTCGGCCGCCGATCGGCGGATATCGGCCCCAAGACCGAGACGGGCTATACGGGCGTCGAGCGGCGCAGCACCGTCCGCCGCGCCGACCTGCGCGCCCGCTCGCTGCTTACCGGCAAGATCGTCATCGGCGATGCAAGCGTCAGCCACGATTGCGTGGTGCGAAACCTCTCCACCAAGGGCGCCCGCGTGCGGCTGACCGGGGCGGTCAACCTGCCTGGGACGGTCTCGCTCCTGGTGGTCCGGGAAGGCCTGTTATTCGACGCTACGATCGCCTGGCGGCGCGGCGAACAGCTCGGCCTGGCCTTCACCGGCCAGCACGACCTGCGCAACGACGACGATCCCGCCCATCGTGGCGCGCGCGCGCTCTGGACCGCGCTAGCCCCGCTCTAGCCGCCGATCGACTTGCCTTCGTCTGGACGCTTGGCCCGCGCGCCAAAGCCGCCTATGACAGCGCTTTAATGGCCACGACCGCTCCTGGTATCGACGACGTCCGCGCGCGGACCTTTCCGTTCCCGAGCCGCCATTTCATTTCCGCCCTCGATCTGAACCGCCCGAACCTGGTCGACTTGCTCGATCTGGCAGACGGTTTCGTGGCGCTGAACCGCGAAAAGTCCAAGAAGCTCGATCTGCTCAAGGGTCGCACGCTCATGAACCTTTTCTTCGAAAATTCAACGCGTACCCAAAGTTCCTTCGAGCTGGCCGGCAAGCGGCTGGGCGCCGACGTGGTCAATATGAGCCCGCGGGCCTCGTCAATGGCCAAGGGCGAGACCCTGATCGACACGGCCGTGACCCTGAACGCCATGCACCCGGACCTTCTGGTCGTGCGGCATTCGTCGTCCGGCGCCGCCTCACTGCTGGCGCAAAAGGTTGGTTGCAGCGTCATCAACGCCGGCGACGGTCAGCACGAGCATCCGACCCAGGCCCTGCTCGACGCGCTTTCGATCCGCCGCTCGCTCGGCCGCGTCGAGGGCCTGACCGTGGCCATCTGCGGCGACGTCCTGCACTCCCGCGTGGCGCGCTCGAACGTGATCATGCTGCAGACCCTGGGCGCCCGCGTGCGGCTGGTCGGGCCGGCGACGCTGATGCCGGCCGGCGCCGACCGCTGGGGCGCGGAGGTGTTCAACGACCTTCGCCAGGGCATAGCGGGCGTCGACGTGGTGATGATGCTGCGTCTGCAGCTCGAGCGCATGACCGGCGCCCTGGTCCCTTCGACGCGGGAGTATTTCCGCTTCTACGGCCTCGACCGAGAAAAGCTCCACTACGCCGCGCCGGGCGCAAAGGTGATGCATCCCGGCCCGATGAACCGCGGTGTCGAGATCGATTCCGACGTCGCGGACGACCTCTCCATCAGCCTGATCCAGGACCAGGTCGAGATGGGCGTCGCCGTGCGCATGGCGGTGCTGGCCAGCCTGGCGGCGCGGCTGGACAACGACTGATGGCCGAAACCCGCCCCACAGCCCCCATAGCCTTTGTCGGCGCACGCCTGGTCGATCCGGCGACCGGCTATGACGGCCTCGGCTGCCTGATGGTCGCCGACGGCCTGATCGCCGAGGTTGTGCGCCAGCCGGCCTACGAAGGCCTCTCCGCCGATATCGAGGTGGTCGACTGCAATGGCGCGGTGCTGATGCCCGGCCTGGTCGATATCCGCGTCAAGACCGGCGAGCCGGGCGCGGAGACCAAGGAGACGCTGAAGTCCGCCTCGCGCGCCGCCGTCGCGGGCGGCGTCACCTCCATCGTGGTGCAGCCGGACACCGATCCGGTGGTCGACGAGCCCTCGGTGGTCGACTTCATCCTGCGCCGCTCGCGCGACATCGGCCTGACCAAGGTTTATCCGGCCGGCGCCGCGACCAAGGGGGTCGAGGGCCGGGTCATGGCCGAGATCGGCCTGATGCGCGAGGCGGGCTGCGTCTACATCACCGACGCCGACCGGCCGATCGTCGATTCCCAGGTGATGCGCCGGGTGCTGGTCTATGCGCGCGGCTTCGGCGTGCCGGTCTCGCATCGCCCCGCCGATCCGTGGCTCTCCGGCGGCGCGGCGCACGAGGGCGAGTTCGCCGGCCGCCTGGGCCTGGCCGGCATTCCCGCCGCCGCCGAGACCATCATGCTGGAGCGCGACCTTGCGCTGGCCGAGCTGACCGGCGCGCGCCTGATCGTCGACCAGGTCAGCTCCGCCGGCGCCCTGGAGAGCCTGAAGCGCGCCAAGGATCGCGGCGTCGACGTCCGGGCCACCGTGTCGATCAACCATCTCAGCTTCAACGAAATCGACATCGGCGACTATCGCACCTTCTACAAGCTGGTCCCGCCGCTGCGCACCGAGGACGACCGTCAGGCGCTGATCGAAGCCGTGGCGAGCGGGCTGATCGACGTGGTGGTCTCGGCCCACGCGCCAGCCCCGGCCGAGGACAAGCGCCTGCCCTTCGATGAAGCCGCGCCCGGCGCGGTCGGGCTGGAGACCCTGCTCCCGGCCCTGCTCGGCCTGTTCCACGAGGGACGGGCCCCATTGGTCGACCTGATCGCCACCGTCACCGCCAAGCCCGCCCGCCTGCTCGGCTTGGACGCCGGGACCCTTTCGCCAGGCGCGCCGGCCGACCTGGTGCTCTGCGACATCGGCAGCCCGATCCGCATCGACGCGGACAAGCTCATCTCCAAATCGAAGAATTCCCCTTTTGACGGCCGCAGCCTGCAGGGCAAGGTGCTGATGACCCTGGTCGATGGGCGGATCGTGCACAGGAGCTAGCGACGATCATGTGGGGGCTGCAACCGGCGTTCATCGTCGCCGTGCTGGCCGGCGGTTATCTGCTGGGCTCGATCCCGTTCGGCCTGATCGCGACGCGGCTGGGCGGCGCTGGCGACATCCGAGCCATCGGCTCCGGCAATATCGGAGCAACCAATGTGCTGCGCACCGGCCGCCGCGACCTCGCGGCGATCACCCTGATTGGCGATGGCGGCAAGGGCGCGGTCGCCGTGCTGGTCGCGCGCCTGGTCGTCACGCAAGCTCAAGGCTCCGATGCCGGCCTGGTCGCCGCCGCCCTGGCCGGCGGGGCGGCCTTTGTCGGCCACATCTTTCCCGTCTGGCTGAGGTTTCGCGGCGGCAAGGGCGTCGCGACGTTTTTCGGGACCCTGCTGGCCATCGCCTGGCCGGTCGGGATCCTGGCCGGCGCGACCTGGATCGCCATGGCCGCGGTCTTCCGCATGTCCTCGCTGGCGGCGCTGACTGCTGCGGCTTTGGCCCCGCTGTTCGCCTTCGCGGTCCATGCCGGCTATCCGGTGATCGTGCTCGCGGTGTTCATGGCCGTGCTGATCTTCATCCGCCACCACGAGAACATCCGCCGCCTGCTGCGTGGCGAGGAGCCGAAGATCGGCGGCGGAAAAAAGCCGGCCGAGGCGGCGTGAGCGGGCTGAGTGACGCCGCGCGCCGCGACTGGCTCAGGCTGGCGCGCAGCGAAAACGTCGGCCCGGTCACCTTCGACCAGCTTCTACGCCGCTATGGGGACGCCACCCGGGCGCTGGACGCCCTGCCGGAACTCTCCCGGCGCGGCGGCCGCACCGCATCCTTGGCCATCCCGAGCGCCAGCGACGCCGAACGGGAGATCGCCGCCGGCGCGGCGCTTGGGGCGCGGCTGATCGCAGGCTGCGAGGCCGACTTCCCTGCCCTGCTGGCCGCGCTCGATCCGCCGCCGCCACTGATCTGGGCGCGCGGCGACGCCGGCCTCCTGGCCAGGTCCGCCGTCGCCATCGTCGGCGCGCGCATCGCTTCGGCGGCCGGCCAGCGCTTCGCACGGAGCCTCGCCCAGGACCTCGGCCAGGCCGGCCATGTCATCGTCTCCGGCATGGCGCGCGGCATCGACGGCGCGGCGCACGACGGCGCCATGGCGACCGGAACCGTCGCGGTGCTCGGCGGCGGCGTCGACGACATTTATCCATCGGACCACCGCGACCTCTATGGCCGGCTGGTCGCCGAGGGCTGCGTGGTTTCCGAAAGCCCGCCCGGCGTCAAGGCGCAGGCGCGCGACTTCCCCCGCCGCAACCGGCTGATCTCGGGCCTTTCCGTGGCCGTGGTGGTGGTCGAGGCCGAACTGCGCTCCGGCTCGCTGATCACCGCCCGCCTTGCCGCCGAACAGGGGCGCGAGGTGCTGGCCGTTCCCGGCTCGCCGCTCGATCCCCGCGCCAGGGGGACCAACGATCTGATCCGGCAGGGCGCGGCTCTGTGCGAAGGCGCGGAGGACGTGCTGCGGGCCATTTCCGGCCTCTCCTCCATCCGCGAGCCGGAATGTGGCGGTTATGGCGGCGACGCCGATCCGGGCGGCGAGGACGAGATCGCCGCCCTGCGCGAACGCATCGCCGACCTTTTGTCGCCGACCCCGACGCCGCGCGACGATCTGGTGCGCATCACCGGCGCGCCGGCGGCCATGGTCTATGCCGCCCTGACCGAACTTGCCCTTGCGGGACGGGCCGAAATGCTGCCTGGCGGCCTCGCCATCAGGACTTAAAACCACGCCTCGCCAAAGCCCAAGTTGACACGGCGGGGGTGTCGCCCCCACTTTCCGCGCCCTTGGCTGGACGGATTTCCGGTCAGTCCATCACATGAGATTGCATGAACGTCGTCGTCGTCGAGAGCCCAGCCAAGGCTAAAACCATCAATAAATACCTGGGCTCCGGCTATACCGTGCTGGCCAGCTATGGGCACGTCCGCGATCTGCCGTCGAAGGACGGCTCGGTGAAGCCCGACGACGATTTCGAGATGCTGTGGGAGGTCGACCCGAAGTCGGCCAAGCGGCTTTCCGACATCGCCGCGGCCATGAAGGGCGCCGACAAGCTGATCCTGGCCACCGACCCCGACCGCGAGGGCGAGGCCATCAGCTGGCACGTGCTGCAGGTCCTGAACAACCGCAAGGCCATCAAGGGCGCCGAGGTGCAGCGGGTGGTGTTCAACGCCATCACCAAGTCGGCGGTCACCGAGGCGATGAGGCATCCGCGCGACATCGACATGGAGCTGGTCGACGCCTATCTGGCCCGCCGCGCGCTGGACTATCTGGTCGGCTTCACCCTCTCGCCGGTGCTGTGGCGCAAGCTGCCGGGCGCGCGCTCGGCGGGGCGCGTGCAGTCGGTGGCCCTGCGCCTCGTCGTCGACCGCGAGCTGGAGATCGAGCGCTTCAAGGTCGAGGAATACTGGACCGTCGAGGCCGACGTCACCGCCGGCTCCGATCCGTTCCTGGCCCGGCTGGTCAAGCACCGGGGCAAGCGGCTGGCCAAGTTCGACCTGCCCAATGAGGCGGCGGCCGACGCCGCCAAGGCCGCCGTCCAGGCCGCGACCTTCACCGTCACCGCGGTCGAGAAGAAGCCGGCGCGGCGCAACCCTGCCCCGCCCTTCACCACCTCGACGCTGCAGCAGGAGGCCGCGCGCAAGCTCGGCTTCTCCGCCCAGCGCACCATGCAGGCGGCCCAGCGCCTCTATGAGGGCGTCGACATCGGCGGCGAGACCGTCGGCCTGATCACCTATATGCGGACCGACGGCGTCGCCTCGGCGCCCGAGGCGCTGGACGAGACGCGCGGCGTCATCAAGGACCTCTATGGCGCGACCTACGTGCCGGAGGCGGCCCGTCAGTACCGCGTCAAGGCCAAGAACGCCCAGGAGGCGCACGAGGCCATCCGCCCGACCAGCCTGGCGCGCAATCCGGGCTCGCTGCGGCTGGAACCAGACCTGGGGCGCCTCTACGAACTGATCTGGAAGCGGATGGTCGCCTCGCAGATGGAGGCCGCGCGCATCGAGCGCACCACCATCGACATGGAGAGCACCGACGGCCGCACGGCCTTGCGCGCCTCCGGCCAGGTCATCCTCTTCGACGGCTATCTGAAGGTCTATGAGGAAGGCCGCGACGATGCGGACGACGAGGATGGCGGGCGTCTGCCGCAGGTGAGCCAGGGCGCCGAGGCGCATGTGGTCGCCAGCCGCGCCGATCAGCACTTCACCGAGCCGCCGCCGCGCTATTCCGAAGCCTCGCTGGTCAAGAAGTTGGAGGAGCTCGGCATCGGCCGGCCCTCGACCTACGCCTCGATCCTGACCGTGCTGCGCGACCGTGACTACGTGCGCATGGAGAAGAACCGCTTCGTGCCCGAGGACAAGGGCCGGCTGGTCACCGCCTTCCTGGAGCAGTTCTTCCGCCGCTATGTTGAATACGACTTCACCGCGGACCTGGAGGGCAAGCTCGACCAGGTCTCGGCGGGCGATCTCGACTGGAAGGCGTTGCTGCGTGAGTTCTGGAAGGACTTCCACACCGCCGTCGGCGAGATCGGCGGCCTGCGCACCACCGCTGTGCTTGACGCGCTCAACGATGCGCTCGGCCCGCACATCTTCCCGGATAAGGGTGATGGGTCAGATCCGCGTCTCTGCCCCACCTGCGGGGTCGGGCGGCTGTCGTTGAAGACCGGCCGTTACGGCGCCTTCATCGGCTGCTCCAACTATCCGGAATGCCGCCACACCCGCCCGATCGCCGCGACCGAAGGCGAGGCGCAGAACGGCGGCGGCGATCGCGAGCTTGGCATCGATCCGGAGACCGGCAACGCCGTCTGGCTGAAGGCCGGCCGCTTCGGCCCCTATGTCGAGACCACCGGGACCGACAAGCCCAAGCGCGCCAGCCTGCCCAAGGGCTGGCCGCCGGAAGCGGTCGACCTGGAAAAGGCGCTGCGCCTCTTACACCTGCCGCGTGAGGTCGGCGCCCACCCGGAAGACGGCAAGATGATTCTGGCCGGTATCGGCCGCTATGGGCCCTACGTCCAGCACGACGGGACCTACGCCAACCTGCCGACGGCCGACGAGGTGTTCGACGTCGGCCTCAACCGCGCCGTCGCCGTCCTGGCCGAGAAGCGCGCCGGCGGCGGCCGCCCGCAACGCGGCGCGGCCGAGGCGCTGAAGGAGCTCGGCGCCCACCCGGCCGACGGAGCGCCCGTGCGCATCCTCTCCGGCCGCTACGGCCCCTACATCAAGCACGGCGCGGTCAACGCCAACGTCCCCAAGGGGTCGAACCCCACTGAGCTGACCATGGACGAAGCGGTGGCCCTGCTCGCGGCCCGCGAAGGCGCCGGCGGCAAGAAAAAGGGCAAGGCCAAGCCGTCGCCCAAGACCGCCAATGTGGTGAAGGCGAAAAAACCCGCGGCGAAAAAGGCGGCTGCAAAGAAACCCGCGGCAAAGAAAAAAGCCGCGTCCTAACCTCTCTTCCCTCCGGGAAAGGGTTTCAGGGCGCGCTCGCCGCCATCGCCCGCGCATAAGTCACGGTCGCTTGCGCGGCCAGCCGCTCCTCGCTTTCGGTCCAGATACGCACGTCGCAGACGACGTTGCGGCGGCCGAGGCTCAGCAACGCGGCCTCCACCTGGATATCGCCGGGCTTGGCGCCGCGTAGGAAGTTGATGTTCAGGGCGCTGGTCACCGCCATCAGCTCGGCGCCGACATGGGCGATGATCAGGGCGTAGGCGGCGGTGTCGGCCAGGCTCATCAGGGTCGGGCCGGAGATCAGCCCGCCCGGGCGCAGCATGCCGGGATCGAAGGGGCGCACGATGTGCACGCGGCCCGGCCCGACCTCGCGAACCAGGCCCATGAACTCCGAATCGGCGAAGGCGCCGCCGAGAACCGCATTCACCTCGTCGGCGGTCAGGATCGGCGTCCAACGCGCCATGGTCAGCCCATGGTCACGGGGTCGGGACCGCGTCGGCCGGACGGCTTGTCCAGCGCCTCGATGGCGGCCAGGTCCTCCGGATCGAGCTTGAAATCCCAGACATCGAAATTCTCGGCGATGCGCGACGGCGTCACCGATTTCGGGATGACGATCAGGCCGAGGTCCAGGTGCCAGCGGATCACCACCTGGGCGGCCGTCTTGCCATGCTTGGCGGCGATGCGCACCAGCGTTGGGTCGGACAGGGCGTCTCCCTGGCCGAGGGGGCTCCAGGACTCGGTGACGACACCATGCCTGGCGTCGGCCGCGCGCCACGTGCGCTGCTGGAAGCTCGGATGCAGTTCGATCTGGTTCAGCACCGGAACGACGCCGGTCTCGTCGATGATGCGGTCCAGATGCTCGGGCGCGAAGTTGGAGACGCCGATCGAGGTCGCCTTGCCCTCCTCGCGCAGCCGGATCAGCGCCTTCCAGCTCTCCAGGTAGAGGTCCTGTTTCGGCGCCGGCCAGTGGATCAGATAGAGGTCGACATGGTCCAGGCCGAGCCGTTCGAGGCTCTTCTCGCAGGCGCGCAGGCCGCGGTCGAAGCCCTGGCTGCCGTTCCACAGCTTGGTGGTGATGAAGACGTCTTCGCGGGCCAGGCCAGAGGCGCGGAACCCCTCGCCCACCCCGGCCTCGTTGCCGTAGACGGCGGCCGTGTCGATGGAGCGATAGCCGTCGGCCAGCGCGATACGCACCGCCTCGGCCGTCGCCTCCGGCGGGGTCTGGAAGACGCCGAAACCGAGTTGCGGCATCACCTTGCCGTCATTCAGGGTCACGGATTGCTGATGCGGCATGGGTCTCTTCCTTGGCTTGAGCGCGGCGTTTATGGCGCCTCGGCCGCTTGACCTCCAGCGACGAGGCTGGCTAGCTCAGCCCATGTTTAAGATTGTCGTGAGCTAAGACCCCGCGCGAAGCGGGTTTCACCGGACCGCCAAGGCCATGTCGGGTCGCGAAGACCCGCGCCAAGCGCCAGGCGTCCGCCCTCACCTCTCTTCGAAAGACCGACACCTTGACCGATCACCTGCCTGCCCCGGCGCCCAACGCCGGGACCGCCATGCCAATCCTGCACACCCAGCGCCTCGAGATCCGGCCGATCCTCAGCCGCGACCTCGACGCTTGCCACCAGCTCTATAGGGACATCGGTTGGACCGATCCCGACCGCTCCGACGCCGAGAACTACGAGCGGCAGCGAAGCTGGGTGGACTGGTCCATCGCCAACGAGCGCGAACTGGCCCGCCTGAACCAGCCGCCCATGGGCGAGCGCACCGTGATCGACCGCGCCACCGGCGACTTCGTCGGCCTGGTGGGCCTCAATCCGACCCTCAAGCCGCTTGGCCAGCTTCCGTCGTTCGGCGGCACGGAGCAGGCCCGCAACGAACTCGAGGTCGGGCTGTTCTGGGCCATCACGCCGGCGCGCCAGGGCGCGGGCCTGGCCACCGAGGCCGCCCGCGCGGTGATCGACTTCATGTTCGACGTCCGCCGGCTGGGCCGCATCGTCGCCACCACCGACAACGACAATCTCGCTTCCATCGGGGTCATGCGCCGGCTGGGGATGCGGATCGAGGCCAATCCTTTCCCCGAGCCCTTCTACTTCCAGACCATCGGCATCCTGGATGCGGAGGCGCGGCGATGAGCGACGAAAGCAAGATCATGGTCGATATCCGCGCCGAGCATCCCGAGGACACGCCGGAGATCCGCGCCTTGGTGGCGGCGGCCTTCGGCCCAGACAGCGACACTCCCGATTTCGTGGAGGCCGTGCGAGCGCAAGCCGAGGTGTGCCTGGCCGAGGTCGCCACGCGCGCCGGCGCGATCGTCGGCCACGCCCAGTGGTGCGCGGCGCCGCTGGTCGTCGATGGTCGCATGGTCAAGGGCGCCTATCTCACCTGCCTGTCGGTGGAGCCCTCATTGCATCGGCGCGGGATCGGCTCGCGGCTGGTGCGAGGCGGGCTCGCGCGCCTCTTGGAACGTGGATACGCGGCCGCAATGCTCCTGGGCGACCCGGCCTATTACGGGCGGTTCGGGTTCTCTCCGGAGCTGGCCGAGCGGATCGAAGCGCCGCATCGGTCGCGCGGGCGCGGGTTTCAAGCGATCGAGCTTGTGCCGGACGTGCTCGCCGGAAGGGTGCGCAGCGCCTTTCCCGCCGTGATCACGCCTACGGAGGACGCCAGCACGGTTCGCCGCCTCGTCGTCCGCGGCCATGATGACCGCAATGCGTTCGAAGACGGACCCGACCGAGGACGCATCCTGGTCTTCGGTCGCGATACCGGCAGCGCTTATGGCTTGATGGAATGGACGGTCGCGCCCACCCCGCCATGCGATGGGCCGCAAACTTATGGGGCGCACCGGCACGACGGCTGCGAGGAGACCTTCCTGGTGCGCAGCGGCCGGCTGGATTTCCTGCTGGGCGACGAGGTGATCACGCTCGGCCCCGGCGACTTCGTGCGGGCGGCGCCGGGGGTGCGGCACGGCTACGCCAACACCTCGGGCGAGCCGGTCGAGCTATTGGTCAGCTTTCATCCGGGCGGGCTGGAAGAACTCTTCCTGAAGTACCGCACGGACGGCGACCGGCCGGCCGAGGGCGACGGCTTCATGGCCGACGCCGAGCGCCTGTTCGGATCGAGCTTCGATCTGGACTGAATCCCCCGCCGGTTGACGCGCGACGCCTCGCGGGCGATTCCGGTCCTAAGGGAGAACGCGCCGGATGACGCCTTCGTCGGTCGATGTGGTGGTCGTGGGCGCCGGCAACGCCGCCCTGTGCGCGGCCCTGGCCGCGGCCGACCAGGGCGCCTCGGTGCTGGTGCTGGAGCGCGCGCCGCAGGACCTCGCCGGCGGCAACAGCCGCTTCACCGCCGGCGCCTTTCGCTGCGTCTATGACGGCGTTGAGGACCTGCGCGCCCTGATGCCGGACCTGACCGACGACGAGGTGTCGGTCGCCGATTTCGGGACCTATACGGCCGGCCAATTCTTCGACGACATGGGCCGGATCACCGAATACCGCACAGATCCGGAGCTGTGCGACCTGCTGGTCAACCGCAGCCGCGCGACCATGCTGTGGATGCACGACCAGGGCCTGCGCTTCATGCCGATCTGGGGCCGGCAGGCCTATCGCATCGACGGCCGGTTCAAGTTCTGGGGCGGACTGACGGTCGAAGCCTGGGGCGGCGGCCCGGGCCTGGTCGAGGCGCTTTACGCCGCTGCGACCGCCAAAGGCGTCGCCATCGCGTTCGAGGCGAGAGCGCTCAACCTGATCGCCGACGACGACGGCGTGAAGGGCGTGCAGGCCCGCATCGGCGGCGTGACCAAGGAGATCGCCGCCAAATCCGTTGTCCTGGCCTGTGGCGGCTTCGAGTCCAGCGCCGAATGGCGCACCCGTTATCTCGGGCCCGGCTGGGACCTGGCCAAGGTGCGTGGCACCCGGTTCAATACCGGCGACGGTCACCGCATGGCGCTGGACCTCGGCGCGGCCTCGGCTGGAAACTGGTCCGGCTGCCACGCTGTGGGCTGGGACCGCAATGCGCCCGAGTTCGGCGACCTGACCGTCGGCGACGGATTCCAGAAGCATTCCTATCCCTTGGGCGTGATGCTGAACGCGCTGGGCGATCGGTTCGTCGACGAGGGGGCGGATTTCCGCAACTACACCTACGCCAAGTACGGCCGGGTGATCCTGAACCAGCCGGGCCAGTTCGCCTGGCAGGTGTTCGACGCCGCGACCATCACCCTGCTGCGCGACGAATACCGCATCCGCCAGGTGACGAAGGTGCGCGCTGACACGCTGGAGGAGTTGGTCGGCAAGCTGGAGGGCGTCGATCCGGTGCGCGCCCTGGCGACGCTGAAGGCGTTCAACGCGTCCGTGAACCGCGACGCGCCGTTCGATCCGAACATCAAGGACGGCCGCGGCACGGTCGGCCTGCCGATCCCCAAGTCCAACTGGGCCAATCCGATCGAGACCGGGCCGTTCGAGGCCTATGCGGTCACCTGCGGTGTCACCTTCACCTTCGGCGGCCTGAAGATCGACAACGAGGCGCGGGTGATCAGCGCCGACGGCGGGCCCATTCCAGGCCTCTACGCGGCCGGCGAACTGGTCGGCGGCCTGTTCTATTTCAACTATCCCGGCGGCACGGGCCTGATGGCCGGCGCGGTGTTCGGCAAGATCGCCGGGACCAGCGCGGGATTGGCCGCGACGTCTTCGTAGGGGCTGGCGCGGCGGCCCGGCATGGGTTGAAATGCGCCCATGCCCACCGCCAAGCTGCCGAACATCGAGCTCTATTACGAACGCGCCGGCGACGGTCCGCCACTGTTGTTCATCTCCGGCACCGGCGGCGACCTGCGCGCCAAGCCGAATGCGTTCGACGGGCCGTTCTCGAAGGCCTTCGACCTCCTCGCCTACGACCAGCGCGGTCTCGGCCGCTCGGAAAAGCCGGATATCGACTACAGCATGGCCGACTATGCCGATGACGCCGCGGCGTTGATGGACGCGTTGGGCTGGGCCTCGGCCAAGGTGGCCGGCTTCTCCTTCGGCGGCATGGTGGCGCAGGAGCTGGTGCTGCGGCATCCGGCCAAGGTCGAGCGGCTGGTGCTTGGCTGCACCTCGCCCGGCGGCGAGGGCGGCTCGTCCTTTCCCTTCCACGACATCCAGCACCTGAAGGGCGAAGACCGCGCCCGCCATCTGATCCCGGTCTCCGACACTCGCCGCGACGCCGCCTGGCAGGCGGCCAACGCTGACCAGTTCGCCCAGTTTGTCGCCATGGGCTCAGGTGATCCCTTCGCTGACGAGCCCGGCCATGCGATGGGCGCGCGCCGCCAGCTCGAGGCCCGCGCCAAACACGACGCCTGGGAGCGGCTGGACCTGATCGCCTGCCCGGTGCTGATCGCCGCCGGCCGCTATGACGGCGTCGCCCTGCCGGAGACCCAGGAGCGCATGGCCGGCCGCATTCCCGGCGCCGAGCTGCGCTTTTTCGACGGCGGCCACATGTTCATGATCCAGGATCGCGCCGCCATGCCGGCCATGATTGCGTTCCTAAACGGCTGAGCGCGGCGCGCATCGCGGTTTGGCCGCGACTGAGCTAGACCGGAGCGTATGGCCCGCCCGCGAGTCCCTTCCTTTTCCAGAACACCCCGAACCCCGCGCGGCGGGCGGCGGGGCAATCCGGGCGCGCCGCCGCCAGTGGGGGTGGTCGATGTCGTCGAGCGCGACGGCGACGGCGACCTCTTCGTGCGG